>Ga0302297_1000115_pt1 | contig 20758 bp, 33 predicted proteins | sample III_Fen_N3_2_FD_202094 | JGI IMG/M metagenome (GOLD analysis project Ga0302297, IMG submission 202094) | Peat permafrost microbial communities from Stordalen Mire near Abisko, Sweden - III_Fen_N3_2 | ecosystem: Environmental > Terrestrial > Soil > Wetlands > Permafrost | place: Sweden: Abisko...
GCTTTTGGACATTTTATTTTATTTTGCTCTTGTAATGGGATACAAAGCGCCCAGTTTCACTTTTCCTCCTCCGTGCGTTAGAATAACGTTCTCGACGTTGCCCTCCATGGTCTCTCCTTGCTGGTGTACTCTGTACGTGACTTCTTGGTGGTTGACGTCATCCAGCACTTGGTCTGGGGCGAGGTGAGCCAAAAATACGTCTCTTTGGAACCTTTGTCGGGGTGGGGGGTGGTGCTCTCCTTCCGTCTGTTGCTCGATCAGCAGAGTCTTTCGTGACAGGGCGTTCCACACCGCATACACACCCACACCGGCGGCAAGAGGTATCAACAACTCACTCATTTTATTTTAGTGTTCAGGTCCTTTACCCTTGGGATCTTCTGCTTCTCCCATTAGATTTTTGTTTCGGTCATTGGTGATCTGTGCGGCCTTGAAGTAGAACATGCCAAGTCTTACATACCACGGTGCAGAAAGCCAATCCCCGAATTCACATTTGAACTCCTCCAACTCAACTTGTGCGTCCTTTTTGTTGCAAGCTATGACACTCACGTAGCCAGTCAAGTCCATGTCAAGCATTTGGCCGTTGCCAGTGCAAGTCTGGATCAGCTTGCCGCCAGCCTCTAGCAGCTTGTCGGCCTTTTCGTTCATGGTGGTCTTGTTAAGGGCGCTCTTGAATGCCTGAATCTTTTCCTCCGCCTCCTCCACTGTCTTTGGAGTCATACGTATGATGTCAGGGTCCACGTTGGCTTGCAGGATGGGAGCCAGCACCCTGTTGTCAAGGTAGTTGCGGATGGTCCTTATCTTTTTCCAGTAGGCGGGGTTCTTTTGGTTGGCCTTTTTGGCTATGCTCGCATTGACCTTTTTGGCGATGGCTGCGGGCACCTTAAGCATAGCGGGTGTGGGGGCAGCGGGGGCTGCATCTTTTTCCTTGGTCTCTCTGGGTTTCTTGACACCCCCTATCTTCGCTTTTTTTCGGTCAATGAGTTGTTGGTTAAGCTTTTCGGCATTGTCAGCCCTGATGCCTTCTATGCCTCCCAAACTGCTTGACGAGCTTGCCATTTTTTACGCGTAAAAATGATTTTGGCGCGCAACTGGAAGCCTTTAAAAGTCGTTCGGTCAGTCTAGAATTTGTTTTTACAGGGCCTAAAATGACTACCAAGGGAGACAGAGTGGTGAGCTACCTTAACAGCATCAGAACGATAGTCTACAGGGATGCCACCAAGGCCGACCAAATGAAAAAGCGCATGGTGGAACTCAAAATGGACACCATGCTGTTTGACATCATGAAGGACAACGAGTTCGACAAGGACTCCCTTGCGGGTGCGATGGACGCCGTCAAGTTTCACATGTGGCCTTACCGCACCGCAATTAAGGACGACGGAAGCATCGACTGGACCAAGCTGCAGGACGCCTCTTTGATGAAGGTGTGGGATCTTCTAGACGACGAACAGCAAAAAGGGCTGGGTAAGCTCACCATCGCCATTCTTTACAACGTCAAGGACATCGCCGCGCACGAGCAATGGGATCTACAGTACGAGAAGTGGAAGAAGTCAACTCCGAGTGTAGTGACGAAACTGAAGAACTGAAGGAGTGCTATGGAGGACCGGAAGACCCCATGTTTTGTTGTTGGTGTGGGGCTTACAGTTTGCTGGTTCCCATGCAGTTTTGTTGCAAAGAGTGCGAAACACTTATCATTGACAAAAGGGAAATGACACAGTTTCATTGTATTTGGTGCGGCAATATCGCTGACAGCGACCCAAAGCTGAAGCGCAATATGGTTTGCAAAAAGTGCATAATAAACTGATGTTTTATTGAAATGGCAGTATTCTTTCGTTTTGAGCGTACATAATGACACCCCCCAAAATCAGAACCAACCCCACACCCTCATAATTCATGTAGTAAGCTGCCGCGCCCGCTGCGGTAGTTCCCAGTGCTGTGGTCTTGCTTACCCAGGGTCCTTTGACGATGGCTCTGCTGGCTGCGGGGGGCACGTAAAAGCCCTTGTGCTTATGGCGACTCGGTTCCCTCATCCGTGTCATTTGTAATATCTTCAGGTTTTGCTGGTGGGTGGTGTTGCTTGCCTAGATACTTGCGCAGGGCTTCCTTGTCGTTCCTCAAAAGCTTGATGTTGACGTAAAGGTTGGCGATGGGGAAAGGGTCCAAGTAGCCGCTTTCGAAGTACAGCTTCTTGATGATGGGGGCCGCGTTCTGGATGCTTATGTTAGAAGTATGCTTGATGCGCAGTACGATGTGCGTGTGCACCCTTGAGCCCTTGGGCATGGCTCCTATTTCAGGGGCGTGCTTCATATCCACATCCTGGATGTACTTTTCGTCCCAGTAGTGTCTTGGGTTGTTGAAGTGCACTATGCGAGCGAGGTTCTTGTCTGTCCCAAACACATCCTCGGTGGCATTTGCAAGGGCTTCGATCAGCTCGTTGGTTTCGTTTGGGCTTGTAGGTTTGTAGTTGGTGCTGACTGTGATGTGATAGTCACTGTGTCTGTTCTTGTCGTTGGGTGAGACGTGAGGTGCTCTGCCAACGGTAATCCTAGGCATTTATTTTTAAACCACTTCCGCTACCTCAGAGGCAGTTTCGGCAATAGAAGAAAAAGCGAAACGGTAAGCCAAAGCACCGGCAACGAAGCCTACCGCAGCGGTGATAAGGCTTAACTTGAACATCTTTTGGACCGCATTGTCTTGGAACGCGACAAAGTCATTGTGAGAGTAGATAGGCAAGTCTTCCGGAGAAGCAGCTGGTGAATCAGCCACTGTCACGACTTCTTCTTGTTTCACCCTTGGCTTCTTTGGCTTCAACTTCGACTCGAGGTGCTTGACGCTTCTCATCACACCCACTGGGGGCTTTTTTTTTGTTTCGTCATCCTCTTCCGCATCCTCGTCCATTCTCTTTTTTTCGAGCAGGGTGGCGGTGCGTATCTTTTGCAGTTCCTCGTTCCCACCATATTGACTCTCATCCTCATCCAGCAAATCTTGGCTGGTGGCCAATCTCTTTTTGTTGATGTTTACCATAGTGTGTGTTTAGGTCAACCAACAAAATGCACAAACGAGAAAAATTATTTATTTAAAGTTTGGTGGGGCTGCGTGTGTCACTCTTCTGGTGGGTATCTTCTTGTTCACCCGCGTCATCGGCATCATCTTGTAGGGGTGTCCTTCCGTTCCCACTGGCACAGGGGTCACCGGTATTTGTTCGATGGAGTTGGGGTTGAAGCTTCCCAAGTCCTGCGCCTTTCCCAAGTAGCTGCTTCCCATGTAAGCAAGCACCACCCCCAAGGGCAGCACCAACCATCCAGAGTCGAAGTCCATTTGTTTTTTCTTCAGGCTTTATGTTAGATAAAAAATGGAAATGCTTATAGGAGCCGCCATTATAGGCTATGCCTACAAGAACAGCGGTGATGCGATGAAGGACAAACAGGGGCAAAAGATCGTTGAAAATAACGTCCCAAGACACCAGCCCAGCGTGGACAGACGCATGAGAGGAAGCAAGCCTAAGAGCTACGAAGATCAATACTATGCGTGGGATAACTATGAGAGCAAGAGACCTTCAATGCTTCAGCCGCTCAAGACCAACTTCAATGACAGCGACCCAGGCTGGAAGCACATACATATGGACCCAGCCAACAAGCCTCACCAGCTGAACCCTGACTATGACGCACACGTGCAGCACTTCACTTCTGAGAGCTTCAAAATCATCGAAAATCACGCACTTGCGCTCAAAAGCCCCAACATTTCGTTCAGAGGCAACTACAGTGAGATAGGAAACATGAGGGCTGTGGTGCCCAAAGACAAGCCCCCCAGGCACTCTCGTGTCATCGTTAAGGAGGGGATGGTGTCCAAGAAAACGAGAGCTCACCCTTACAGAATGTTTAAATAAAATTGTTTATTAGTCTTCGTCATCACTTGAGCTGTCGTTCTGCCCATAATAGTTCCAGTGGTTGATGCCAGCGTGCACCTCCACGAAGCCGTTGCCAAGGTGGTAGTGCGTTTCTCCAGCCTTGTACTCAACGTGAGGGGGGTCAGGGTCCAGTATTTCCTTTAGGCGCATTTTGACGCTGTTGTTGCCTTCCGTTTTGAGAGAGTTAAAGCACATCTGACACATACGAAGCCACGCACCATGCAAGTACGACTTTAGTTCATCATGCGTGAGGCCTTGAAAGCCATCATATCTAATGTTGTCTGTACAAGTTCCGCACTTCCACTTGACGCACAAATCACACAGACAGCGGCGTTCATCGTTGTCAATCTCGTTGCCGCAAGTGCACTTGCGTACTTCCGCCATTTTCTAATGTGAAGTGAAGTAAGCCCAACGCTAAGCTGAAAAAAAAAATATGTCGGGCGGGAGAGGACTTGATTCGGTCAAGGAGCCCAGGGCGGGAGAGCGCCAACAGATCGCCGACAACTGGGATCGAAAAATCAACAAATTGAGAGGAGCTCCCCCCATCCAAATTGGTGCGGAAGGAGACCACGTGGGAGACCCTAACCGTTCGGCCCGTCTCGAAAACGAGTTTCCAGCAAGACTTATCCCCAAAGACAAGAGAGATGAGTATATTTTGGACAAGGAGGATGCATACAAGTTTGAGAATCGCAAAGCTACTGCAGCTGGTGATCAAACTGTCGTAACCAGAAGCGTAGGGCAGGAGGATGTCGAATACTTAAGACGCAAGAGAGCCAACGTAAACAGACTGCAATATGAGCACTGGCTGACCCAGGCGATCGATTTGAGCGACCCCACGCAAGGTAAAAAGAAGAAGGCTAAAAGACCTCCAAACAAAAAGACTGCGTTAGCAAAAACTCGTGCTAAACGTGCCAAAACTAACAAAAAAAAATAAACATTGCAGTTTACATCGCAAAGGAAAAGGGTGTGCTTGGGGACTGGTACAAGAGCCGTATTGACTTGATCAAGGACATGCATCAATTGAGCGAGCAGATTGCCACTATGAGGTGTCTGGGAAGGGCTCATTGGAACAAGGACGACTACGAGTTGGCCTATGCCATCAAGAATGGGCATATTACCGTTCCCAAAGGTTCTTTGTGGAACCCCAAGAGCTATCTTAAGCCAGAAGACGAACAAGCGAACATCAGGAGAGGCTTGTTTAACGTAAGAAGGTGGCACAACATCAATGATGGAGCCAACCGCTTGCGTAAGGAAAACGACCCATTCCCAGACTTGCCCTACGCGGCACCCACGGGTTTCAACGATTCAGTCTTTGCAAGGCCAAGCCACATCAAAAACCTGCAAGACGACGCTATGGGAGCGGCATATCCCATGTAATAAAAAAAACACTTGTGCATTTTCTAGTGTCTGTTTTTTGTTTGTACTTTCAAATGGAATTCCTGGACAATCTATACGACAAGGTGGAGGGGGTGCTGCCCATGGAGGGTGCGCTGGCTCCTGTATTTCGTGCCGCCATAGGAGCAGGATTGGGGTGGCTGCTGATAGAAGCCATCAGACCATCTTTCGCCTACAACCCAGACGGATCGAAAAGACCCTGGAACGTTTTGCCCGAAATGTACGAAAGCAGAGGAACTCCCACTGCCGCACCCTGGGTGGTCGGACCTTTGGCTGGGGCGGTGCTTTTGGCGGGATTTGTGTGATAAATTATGGGATAGCACCCAAACAATAAATAGCCGCTTTTTTGTCTAAGTTGTGTGTGCGGTTAAGATGGAAGTGGAAAACAAGTTTTACGGAGACGTAGACAAGCTGACTGAGGCCGTCATTGACTCACGTATTCACGCCTACTATGACGAAAAGTGCGCCAATATGGGTCAGCTGATCCTTTTTTTGCGTCAGCAACTGAGCATCGTCAAGCAGTCGCACGAGGAGCTGAGGCAAAGAGTCACAGTCCTCGAAAAGGCCCTGAGCATGAAAAAGACGGCCAACGACCTGTTGAGCGAAATGAGCAGCGGAAACCTCCCCTCCCCCGACTGTTTCATTGACAAACAAAGCGCGGAGTTGTTTCACAAAGTGCCGAAGTAAATCCCATAATTGTTTTGTTAGTTGTCAAGATCAATAAATTGGCGGGCTTATTTTCTATCTTGTTTCATTTTGTTTTTGTTATAATGGCCGAAACAACACCTGCCGTTCGCCCTGACATCTACCAAGCCACGGGTGTTCCCTGCCCAGAGTGCGGCAAGGAGCTTCAGTACATGACAAACGACATCGAAAGAGGCATCAAGAAGTCCTATTGTTTTTTCAGTGACTGCGGCTACCAAAGGCGCAAGGAGCGCATGTTGAAAAATGAAACAAAGACACCCGCACCTGACTTTGCCGCTGCCATCAACGAGGCTATTAAGCCTTTGAAAGAGCTTCTCGAAGTGCACACCAAACAGATAGAGCAACTGAACGGTAACGACCAACAATTCGACAAAGTCTTGAAGAGCATTTGCCCTGAACTGATGGCACTGGTCTCCCAGGTGGTCATAAGGTGCAAGAGGTGCAACAAGAACTTGGCGAAGGAGCAGAGATTGTTGGACGGACAGACCAAACAGGTCTTTTGCCAGCCTTGCGCGAAGATAAAGGGGTTGCTAAGAGGAGACGCCAACCAGACGACTGCCAGCGACAAACAAGATGCGTCTTCACCCAAGGAAGAATGTGCACCCTCGTCTGCTGCTGCTTCTGCCCCTGCGACGTCTGCAAGCACAAAAGAAGCTACTTGCTCAGCTGCGACTACGACCCAAACCACAAGCCCATGCCAGACGACCCAAACAAACCAAAACCCTTGTTCGCCACAATACACACCAGAAAGCAAGAAGCCTTCAGTCCCTTCTTCTCGTTTGGACGCGAAACCATTGCGTCTCCCACACAATCACAAGGGCTTTTCGGCAGCGTCCCCACAGGTTCTGGCAAATTTACCTTTGGCTGAAGCAGAGGAAGTCCAATAAAGTCTTTTTTTATTTTTTACTCCGAATGTACATCTTTCACCATAGCGTCCAAGTACCCGTGCAGCCACTGCTGGTATGCTTGAGCCAGCCCCTGCACGTCTCTCCTGAGGTTTGGGGAGGCCTGAAACATTGTCCAAAGAAACAGGAAACCCCCAGTGGCGTCGTCAGCCGCACCCATGGGATACAGCAGGTTGTTGATTCCGTTGGCAACGCTGACCTCGGTGAACAGTTGTCCTCCCAGCTTGGCCAGCAGGTATGCGGTGCTTTTTGCGTCGGTGGGTGCCTCCACGTTCATCATGCCAAACACTTGGTCGACGAAGCCCCCCACCAGTCCTCCAGCGATGCCATCCACTACGACATGTTTTAGGTGGTTGCGCGCTCCAATTTCTCCCATTTTATTTAAGGGCTCCTTTTTGTTTGAGGTGTTCGAGTATCAGATGTGACAGAGTCCTGCTGGGCTCCAAGACTATGCGTTGTTGCTTTAGAATTTGGGTAAGGTCAGGGGCTGTGTACACGTCGCTGCCGTATTTCATGTACTTGTGTGGGTGGTCGCACATATCGTTGCAAAGCTCCTCCAGCATTATCTTTTTGTCGGGGAAAGGTGGGGGTGCGTGGTGATCTGGAAGGGGGTCGCACAGCGTAAGTGTGATGTCTTTCAGCTTGTCTCCTATGCTTGAACTAAGGCTGCTGGGGGGTGTTTGACTGTCAGGAACGAAAGAGGGGCTGGAAGGTGCGATAAGTACGGGAGCCGTAAATACATGAGGCGGAGTTGGGGCTTTCGGCTTCTTTTTGTTGAATATGAGGCTTCTGTTGTCCACAGTAGTTCTTTTCATTTTAGGCGCCAGTTGACGAACGACACCCCGCTCATTATAAACAAGACAAAAATAGCCAGACTTGTTGACCAATGGGAGTCAGCTAGGTTAAATCTGGCCAGCATAAAAGACACGCCCCGCCAAATTCTTAGTTGCGTTTCGCTAAAAGACATCTAAAATGAGTTTCGATCCAAACCGTCCTAAGATTTTTGACCCTTGCACAAAGTGCGGAGCTGACGCCTGGTGCAACGAGGTGAAAGCCGCAGTGACAAAGACAGGGGCTCCCAACCCGTTTTTCGGCAAGTGGCTCACCTGGTGCAAGAACTGCCAACACAAGCGCAATTATGACACCCCTCCCCCTTCCAAGCCCCGAAACTACCTGCTGCCGACACCTACGACAAATGACTCAAACTTAATGGACGTAAGCAGCGCGGGAGACGGTAGTCGCATGGTTCAGCTTTCTCCCGTCACGGTCAACGCCCCCAGCAGACTGGACGAAATAGTTTCAACCCAACGTGAAATTCTCTCGAAGATAGACTTGCAACAAAAAGCTTGGCTGACCTTCACCGACGCGTTCGAGCAATGGAGAAAGCAACAAAGCGCACCCCTAAGCGTGCCAACACTCACCAGTTCATAGGGCACTTTGACCACTACCCAGTCAGAGGCTGCAAGGAGTGCATACACGAGGAGGAGAACCCAGAGGGCAGGTGCAACTACAGTGACAGCAAGGTGTACGTGAGCAACGACGGCAAGAGGATGATGGTGATAGGCAAGTGCAAGAACAACCAGGGCAGACGCAAAAACACAGCCTTCATGAAAACAGGAATGTCTTTGGCAAAATAAATATATTATTTTTTATGTTTCAGAAGCATTTTTACCATTGTATCATTTACTTCCGCCCATTCTTCCAGTGTGAGTTGATTTTCGGGGTTTTCTTCCAAGTCAATAACTTGAGTGAGTATTTTGGTCACCCTGAGCTTGCTCAACATTTCGGCTTTGCGTTGTTTGTAGGAAGAGTCCATTTTGTCGTTGTTTAAGAATTAAGCATTTTTTATTTTTTTGTTTGGTGGTTGGTCTTCTTCATCTTCACTGTCCAAACTGGTTATCAGAGGCAGCATGGTGGGCGGCACTATCTCCCCGATAATCTCATATGTAATGATGCTCTTTTTGAGGCTCTGTTGGGCTTTCAACTCGTACAATTTCTTTTCTGGGTTCTTCATCATTCCGTACTTGTGTCTGTTGAAGGCTCTGTCGAACGTGTTTTCGTAGCTGGCTTTGTCATGAATGTCCTGCTCAATGTCTCCAAGGAAGCCATTGCACACCCTTTGCACTCTGTCGTTGAATGGCTTGAGACCCACATCCACCAGCCAGTCGCAAAATGCTTCGTCATAATTGATGTAAAAGGTGGCAAGCCTGGGGTCTCCCAGCAGCTCATACGTCAGAGTCCATCGAGCTATAGGGAGATGGCGTGAGCAGTGTAAACTCATCTGGACTTGAATGTAGTGGGCTAAATCCACTTTGCTGGGGTCTGTCGGAAGGACCCGCTTCGTCACTCTGGTCTTGAACTCGTGACCAAGCTGACCCTCCAAGTCCAGCGCATCCGGGCTGCACGCCAACCATGTCAACGTCGGGTGGCAAACTATCGTAAGCGCTCTGGGAAGCTGGGGACAGACTCTCTGGTGTATCTTCGGCTCGTTGTCCGTGCCCATATCCATGATTTGCTGGCCCCACTGGCTGGCTTCCTTCTGCAGTGCTGCAACTTTCGGCTCGCTTTCCCTTAGGCGCTGGTTCTGGTGATACCGGAACAGCCACTGCAGGTGCTCTACGCACGCCGTCCTCAGCGCGGTGTTTCTGTTCCGTGAGCCTCCACAGTTGACTGACGAGGCGGCATTGCTGGCAGTAACGGTGAAACTTTGGCGGAAGTCCTTCCACTCGAGCTTGTCTTTCAAGTAGGTCAACCCAGGTCTCGCAGGCATCTGGTTGCTCGTCTCTGTCGTAGGTGGGCAGGGCGTACTGTCGGCCATTGTCTCTCACGCACTTGTAAGTCAAAAAATACTCGAACTGCGCTCTGGCTCCGAACACGCAGGGAAATCTGGCTCTCCCCCTTTTGTTCACTTGGAACGTTACGCAAGATTTCAGGTGTTCGATGAAGCTGTTAACTAAAATCTTGTTTCCCGCGCTTTTGCACTGGTAGACGAACGCCGCATACAAATCGTCCAATGTGGTCTTGAAAGGCCAAGACCCCTCCCCGTACTTGCTTGGGGGCTTGCTGTCGGTAAAAGCGGTCAAGAGGCTCTTGTAATCAGTGCACTGCTTGTCCTTGGCGAATGCATATGAAACAAAGTCTCCCTGCGCCTCCAGCCTCAACCTGGCCTCCTCCAGCTCAATTTCAAAGGTGTTGACGAAGTTTCCGTAGCAATCTTCGGTCACAAGGGGAGTCTTGACGCTGATGCCTCCCTTTGCGAGCACTGCCCTGTAAGCGAACTTCTGTCTTGCACTGTCGGTGTCCACATAATTTTGCAAGCCTCTGACCTTCTTTTCGTTGATGCAAGCGTGCCACCAAGCTAGCTCAGGGTAAGCGGTCTCCACCATCGCAAGCACGCACTGTTTCTTTGCGGCGGTCATCACTGGTCTCTTGTAAAAGTTGACATAGGCATTGTCGAGCAGCTTGGGGCTTCTTTCCAACCAGCGAGCGTACACAAGCATGCTGAACATCCTCTCGAACCTTGGCTGCACTATGCTGTGGTAAGCCTCCTCAGCCGCCAGTTCCTGTGAGCACTCGTAAAAGTTGTACCTTCTGTCCCCTATTTCCACTGGCAGGCCCTCCGTATTGTCCGTGATGATGCACATGCTTAGGTGACTTTCGACCATCCTGACCTTGCCGAACTTGGGCTCGCTCATCCTGTACTCGTCCGTACACATGCTCTTTAAGACGCTCATCACGTTGTTGTCCTTGCCGAACTTACCCTCATCCACTGCCATGAAGATGCACTGATCAAGGTGGCTGTTGAAGTTGCTGGTGAGCCTGTCACTGTTGCCACCCATGTACAAGTACAGGTTGCCCGCTCCCAAGCACCACTTGCCTATGCTGTTGATGAAGTTGGTCTTTCCCACACCCATGAAGCCATAGATGACCAAAACTGCTTGGCGGCGTGAGCTGGGTCGAAGATGAGCCTTGCAAACCAGGCATTGAAGCGGTCAAACAACTCCCTGTTTCTGTTGCAAAGCACGAACCAAATGTGAAACAGCACGATCCAAAGGCACATCTCGGCGCCCTCCTCCTCCACCTGTCTGTCCCAGTCCCTGCTTCTGGTTGCCAAGTCCCCACACTTGTTCATGAAAGTGGTGTACACCTCATCTCCATCCACATGCTTGAAAAATTGTTTTTCGAAGTTGGGGTCTCGTGGGTCCAGCTTGCCTCCATATTCCAGAGGGGGAAAGGTTGGAGGCAAGTCGCCGCTGTGAGCTGGATCAACATAGCACCTCCTGTAGTTAAGGTACACTGGGGGAGGGCAGGTGTTCAATGTGTAAAACTTGTCCAAGTAAGCCGCACCGCTGGGTCTGCAGTCCTTGAACATCACTGTGGGTTTGCCCGGAGCGAAGATGGTATTGTGGTACTTTTTGGCACCTTTTTTGAAGTACAAGTCAACTATGTTGCCCTTGATGCTCTTGCTTTTTTTGGCTCCAGTGGCGTCGCTGGTGGGGAAGTGCTCGTACTCCAAGTGCCTCATCATCTTGATGACGTTCTCGTGGGTGTCCTGCTTGAAGGTAAGGCATCCTTGGTTGTTGATTCCCTTTACCCATACCGTGCCCTCCTTGTAGACGTCCGCAAAAAACATATCGAGGTATCTGAACACTTTTTCGGGGTAGTTGTAGTCAAAGTTGTCTATCACCCACTGATCATTCATTTGGTCAAAGTTGGTCAGGTCAATGATGGCGTTGGTTGGGTCGAAGTTGTCCTTTTGCTTTCTGGCTCTGGTGGCGGCGTCCTTGTTGTCCAGCTCCAGCTTCCATTCCCTGAACACCTTTTCGGCCTCCCTGTGCAGCTGGTTGGCCCTCGGGCTGAAGCTTACGGTAGCCCCCTTGCTCTTGTTGTTGCTCATGGGAAAGGTCTTTTCGGCTATCTCAGGGGTGATGCTGGTGTGCTTGTCAATGTCAAAGTCATATGGAAGAACCAAGTGCCTCCCGAATGGAACTATGTTGTTTTCGGCAAAGTTGACCTCAAACTTGTCCTTGAACTGCGGGTGCCACTTGAAAATCAGCCTAAGAGCCCTCAAATCCTCCTGCCTCATCCACACGTCGTCGAAACTGACCATTCCTTGCAGGACTCCTTCGGATTCGACGGGGGGCTCAGGGGAGCATAGGAAGGTGAACTTGTCCAATATGCCTCCGTCGTCGCAATCGAACAGAGGCTCCAAAAGCATTTTGACATTGGCCAGCATAAGGCTATAGCTTCTCGTTCTTTTTTGGCTGGGGCTGTTGTTGTGTGGCATGTAGTACACCCTTACGCTCAGTCTGACCACTCTCCTTGTCACAGAGGGCCATTGGTAGCGCAGTTCGAAGCTCTCCCCGTGAATGTCAAGCAGTTCCGCGTAGGAGCTCCAGTCCTTGTCGCTCATCTTGAAGTACACCTTGTGCTTGTCTATGTAGTCTTCATAGTAAAGGTTGCTTTCCTTTTCGCCGGCCTTGTCCCTCTCCTTGGCGAACGCCGCCAAACGTTGCCTCGAAGTCTCGGGATTAATAGGCATAGGTACTTTTCGTTTTTTTTTGCCGTAGGCGTGTGGAGATGAAGCCTTAAGAACTATTGTCTGCACCCATAATTTGATAATTTTGGCGGTAATTTTATTTTTAGACGCAAAGCTTTAAAAGACACTTGGGCATAAGTAGCGTGAAACCTTCGGCAGTGAGCAGTTTTACAGCCAAGCCGCAAGTTCCAAGAGCATCCCAAGCGAAGCTTTCCGCTATACACAGAGGCAAAGTGTCATTGATTTTTACTTGAGGTGAGTTGTCCAGCCTCAGCTTCCTCCACACATCAAGCGTTTTCAGCATCACTTTTTGAGTCTCTCGTGGGTCTATCACCACCTTTACGGTCAAGCCGCACCAGCTTCTCATGTGCATGCTGCCTATTGAGCTTGTTGTGTACCGAAACTCACACATTTCCCTGTCGTACTCCCAGGTTCCAAGCGCAGTGCTTTTCAACAAGATGACCGACTCTCCCATCGCTCTGGCAAACATGAAGCTTAGGTTGATGGACGTAAAACAAAACACTGACGGAGTGGTGCACTACCACACCTGCGCCGAATACAACAAGGACCCAAAAGAGCCCTACGTCTGCATGGAGGACTTCGTGTGCTGCGAGAAGTGCCCCAAGTGCATACCTTTGCAATATTGCGGGCTGAGGATGAAGTTGGGGCCGAAGCTGAGACACAGGGAGACCGTCAATATGGACGACTTTTACGACGACTTTATGACGTGGAAGAACGTGGAGTTGCCAAACACAATCGTAGCTTACAATTTGTTTGCGGCGGAACACAAACGCACACACAAAAAAAGGCGCCAAAATGACGAGACAGCATAAATACTGAAATAAACAAATTTATTATTTAAACATTCAAGTCCAACGTTTTTACCAAACAATACAAAGTCAAAGCGGTCGCACCCACCACATACTGGCTGCTCATATCTTCGGTCCAAGCGTACAAGGTAAAGACCCCGCTGACAAGGCCAGTCATTCCCAGCAGTCCCTTGTCAGTCATTCTCATTGAAACGGGCTTGCCATTGCTTCCCGCACTTGGCGTAGTGACAATGTCATTGTTGAGGTCAGAGGCTCTTATCAAGCCTGGGTCTATGTCAGTCAGGCGCGGCTTGTCGTTTATGGTGCTGCTGAAGGGGGTGCGGGGGTCATTGTCGGTGCCTTGTATGGGCTGGAACTGAGGAACTGTCTCCTTGATGGTGTCACTTGGATGCTTTCCTGTGGCGTTTCCCAGAGCGGTAATGACCGCGTTGGCTGCGGCTTTTATTTCCTGGGAGGTGGGGGTCACTGGCTTGCTTCTGTCTTTTGGAGGTATGGGAGGGGTGTTGGGGTCGGTCGCTTGCGGGAGAGGTTGCAGAGGGGGAGTGTAGTTGGCACCCGTGCTGTTTCCGCTGTTTTCGTGACTGGGAAGGGAAGGTGGATGGGTCCTGTCTTCGTCCAGTATGATCTTGCCACCGTACTGCTGAATGACAAGCCCATACTCGTTGTTTGCGGCTTCAAGCACCTTTTGCTTGTCCTTTTCGCTAAGTGGCTTGCCGGTGGGGTTAGGCAGGGGCTTTCCCGCTGCGGCAGCCGCAAGCTGTGCCTTGTCACTGTCACTTAAGGGCTTTTGGGGGGTGGGGGGTGTCACTCCCAGTTGCTGTTGTTTGGCCGCTTGCATGTTGGTCGCTGCGGCTCCCATAAGCTGCCCCATCATCCCAAACAAGTCACCCCCAGCGGCTGGGTGAGCGGTAGGGTTGGTGGTGGTTGGAGTGGGCCTGGGGGGAGTGCTTGGGGGAGCATTGGGTTTGTTGCTTGGTTTCTGTCTGGCTGGGCTTAAGGGCACCGTCAAGTTGGGTCTCCCTCTGACTGGGGCGTTGTATGGGTGTGTTTTGGTAGGCAAGTCAGGAATCTTGAACGTGGCATTTGGCTTACCGGGGATCTGTGGTCTGGGGGCGTGCGGGGCCTGCAGGTGTCTTACCATCGTAATGGAGAACAAAAAAAGCCTCAAAAGGAAGCGCAACAGTCAACAAACAAAAGGATGCTTCTGCTTACTTCCGCTAGAACTTTTAACGATGATAGGGGAGTGGGTGCTTGCTCCCCCTGAGATACCTCCCATTACCAAGCAAGAACGGGAGCAGTACAAACAATACAAGCCCTATGCTACGTGCGAGGAAACAAGCAGAACGTGGGCCAACTTGGCTAAGTACATATGCCTGTTGGAACATTTTGGAGTGACCCAAAACGACTTACGCAGCCTTTCGTTGCTACTTCACAATGGGAGCGACTTGAAGCGCAGAAGGTGGGAGTTTATGGTTACACCACCGCTCACCTCGCAAACATTGCTTACCAGACTGCACCGCATAAACAAGGACTTGGATAACTTGCGACGTAGGCTGGTGCTTGACAGAAAAGGCTGCTGCGTGATGTGTCTGCAGTACAGAAGGATGGCTTGTCAGTGCGTGCTGCCCAAGTGTTGGTTGGAGGTGCTGCCCGAGCGCTACTGGATGACTTGCACCAAGTGCTTTCACGAGGCTTTCAAGGCAAGACTGTTGAAAAATACAGACTATAACGCTATGTGTAATAACAAAAGGTACAACATAATAACATTTGCGGACATCAAGCACACCCCAGGAATGAGTGCAGCGTGGCACGCGAAGAGGATGCTTAAAGAGATATCTCTTGGTAACAGACAACACAAGTACGGCTTCGACGTCAAACTGGAACTGGCCACCAACTTGCCTCACACATCCGAAGTGCTTCTTGCAACCGTACTGCCTCTGCCCGGCACTACCGAAGTGCCATACGAAACAAGCACAGTCGAAACAATGAGAAGCGACAACTTCAAGCACACGCTTTGTTGGGTGAATTACATGTGATTTTTATTAAACCTTTTTGTGAACGACCATCCAGTTGACCACGCTTGCGTTGTCGGGGGTGCCTGTGTCTCCGCTGATGGTGAAGCTGACACCGGGGGTTCTCGCGCTGATTTTGAGGGGGGCAGTCAAGGCGGTGCTGTTGTAAGTAAGGAAGATGGGGTTGTCACCGGTAACCCAGGGGCAGTACACCACGGCAAGTCCAGAGGTGAGTGTGGCCCTGCCGCTTGTGCTGTGGGTCAAGTTGTCCAAGTTGTGGTAAGGGGTGACTGGGCGGTTGGGGGAGGTCTCATACAAGGGAGCGGACATTTTTTTGCTAAGTCAATAAGCCCGACAAGTTATGGGAAGCAATTAGAATTTGTTCCGATAAACCCATAATGACTCGGACAAAATTTCGTGGCGGCCAATGAAAAAAAGATAAGGCGCCTAATTATAGCTTTTTGGATAAGGTTTATTTTTAGTCGATAATAGTCCATAAAAATGGAGCGCCGCGTGTCGGAAAACACCAAGAGAAAGCCTCGCCCGACGTGCCTCGCCTGCGCCATTCAATAAAAACAAAGTATGGTCCGCACCAAAGCCAGTGAGTTAGTGTACGAGAGGGAACAGCGCAAGAGGAAGAGACAACAGAACAACAACACCCCTCCGCCCTCTAAAGTTCCAAGATGCGAGGAGGTAATTTCGGACTTGAGCGAACCGGATGAAGACTTCCTCATGCTGTCTCAGCGCAGGCTGTCTCGCCCCTTTCCCCACGACTCGGGCTGCTTGTGCGGTCCCTGTTGGTGCGAGAGGTTCATAGCGAACACCTTCGACGAGGCCGAGCAGCTTAAAACTTTGCGCGTCAAGAGGAAGGAGGAGACCAACAGTTTTATTCAGTTAGTGGCCGAAGACTGGATGACAAAGGACGCCGCCAGGCGCAAAACGGAACAAATAGACAGTGACGAGGAGGAGGACTGGCTGGTGTGGTCCAGAAGACTTAGCGACAGTGAGGACAGCGACGAAGAAGACGACGAGTTATTGCAAGAGTTCATTGATGCTGTGTGGTGTACGAATTAATAATTAATAAATATTTTATTTTATTGTAGATGTCAAAGCGTCAACGAGAGACTGGGGAGTGTTCGTCCAATGTACGCCGCAAGCTCGTCTATCCAACCGAGCCCATACCATCGCTTAAACTGCTCGCCGCCAAAGCCGTTCTCAACGCCACCCCTGACGCCACCGCAGTCATGTACAGCAGTGACTCATTGTTGCGCAGCAGGCTGCCCGAGTGGGACAAACGCAAGCAGTTCTACCCCGCTCACCCCGTCGCCACCGTTTTGTTAGTGGATGTATGGAACTACCTCATTCTTCCTTTCCTCGCTCGCGTCCTTAACCTCACTCATGGCAACAAGCTTCCTCTTGAACTGTACAATTACCTGCTGTCGGTGGCATTTTGGAGTACAGCCATGCTCAAAGGTTGGGTGCATTGCTATGACAACTTCGTGTCTTCTAAAAGACTCAGCGAACAGCATTACATCGACTTCTACCCCACCTTTATCAAGTGCTTGACATGCCACAAAGCCAAGATGTTATGTGACTTGCACTGGAGTGACAGTAAGCCTACGTGTGAGTCCTGCCTCGGCAGCGAAGGAAAGTTTCAGGATATGTGGGAGAGACACAGTCAAGGCATCAGGGACTTGGACGCCTGCTTCTTTTTCAACAACCACTGCGCAGGTTGCAAGCCCTGCGACAAGCTTCCGTGCCGCATGCTGACTGACGCCGCCATAGATGAGCTGCTCAAGTCTCCCAAAGAGGACAGGCCTCTGTTGTTTCACGAGGATGATGATTTTCAGTATGAGGTGTGCATAGACCACACATCAAAGGATGCGACCAAAGTGGAGCCTTGGGTGGCGGACAGGTTGTATCACCGGAGCGCTCAATGGGTGAGGTTCTACGCGCTGTGCAACGGGGTCAAGGAGGAGCTCGCTCTGGACATGACAGTCAAGCCAGCGGTAAAGACCGACGTCTTTTATCGCATACTTAGTTGGGAGGACGCTGAAGGCTCACCATCCATATGTTTTTATGACCAATAAACTGTAGATTGACGCAAGAATCGTATTGATGCAAGGTGCAAGAATGGTTTATGTGGAAGTCAAAAGAGACAAGTGGTTGAGGGAGCACCCTAACGAAAGACTGAAGGACGTCACGGGCTTGCTTGACTTGGTGTGCGAGGAACCGGACCCAGAAGTGACAAGGAACGACGGCTCGTTTCAACCCGCTAACTTAAGGCGCCAGCTAATCAACGCACAGGGGAAGTTTCAACACATAGAGTATATTTAATGTTTGTGAGCGCACACATAACAAAGTTTTTGGGTCTTCATTTTTTTCAATAAAGATCTTGCCCTGTTGCTCTTGAAAATACTTTCGTGATATTCGAAGTTTTTGTCGCATTTGCAGCACCTCAAGTGAACGTCATACCACCAGTTTGGAACGTAGCCTGCGTCTTCCATTTGATGTCAGCCAAAAGATTTTGCGTGCAGTGCTCGACTCCTTACTCAATGGAATGTAGAAGCAAACCAAGCCAACTCGTAGAATTTCGGGCAAAGTATCTGTGCAATGAGTGCTCGTTTGGGCTTGTTTGTTCTCGCTTGGCTGACGCATATAAACAACTCCAAGTAACGAGCAATTGGTGCTGGAGTTGCGGAGACCCACTGGGCCCTACCAATTGTTACTTGTGCCAAAGGTGCACTGACCTTGCCACTCTTTGCCCAATAAAGTGTCACGTTTATATGTACATATTTATTGCAACATCTCCTTTAAAGCTATGGTGGTAATGTAACCCATATGCACCGCACAGTGCAGAGCGGTAAGCATTGCGTCCGCTTCGTGGTGACTTTTGAGTTGTCCTTTGTTGAATGGGTGTCTAAGAAGCTTGGTGGCTATTATGTATGCATTGCGCTTATTTTGCGCGTTGCCGCAGCACTTGAGGCCCACCGTGCTCTTTACGTTTCGTGCGTGGTAGTCGTAGCACTCGAGCTTGTGGTCCAGAGCCCACATCTGACAGGCGGCCTGTATGGCCAACATTTGTCCTCTCATTTGCCTCTCCACCGCAACCATCGTTATCTTTGGGTCCTTGTGCACTCCGTTGGCTACGTCCAGTGCGCATTTGAGCACCTGCAGTTGTTTGCGTCTGAAGGGGTCATATTTCAAGTTGTGAGTGTAGCTGTGGTGGACTGCTAGACTGTAGACGCTAAGACCCCCCTCGCTCATTTGTTTTTTGGTTATTTCAAGCACGCACAGACCCAAGTTGACGGTGCCTGGGTCTATGGCAAGAACCCTATACACTTGTGAAGTCATTTTAGTTCAAACTGCAACAATGTCTATGTGTTTGGCGTCTTTCAGAATTAGCGTGCACTTTGTGCCAAGTCTGTTGACACTCACACGAACAAAAATTGAGCAGCACTTGGTGACTGTCAGTGTTGCTTGTCATCCAAAAGGCCCCGTCAGGGTCCACTTTGGCGTTGCACTGACTGCAAAAAATGACGCGAGGGGTGTTCATGAAGGTGCAATTTTATTGAGAATATTTACACAGCTTTTTTCAATTGCACGAAGAAGTTGTCAAACAAAGCCTTGACCTCATCCAGCTTGTCGTCTTTTGGCTGTGGCTTGTCTTCATCCTTCAACAACGTCTTGCAAAGGAAGTTTAGACCCTCGGCAAAGTCGTCAAGACCGCAGTCTAAAGCCCTTTTGACCATTATAGTTGCCCCGAGTTTCAGTGCCATTTGCTTCGTCCGGAGAACGTACGCTTGGTCAAGTTTTGGCGGGACAGCCGCACCTTCGTTAAAGCCTTCGTGAGCCCAGTTGATGCCGCAGACGTCGTTTTCAGGTTGCTTTACCATCGCCTCGATAGCTCTGTTGTGCTGGCGAGCTACTTCTAGCTTGGGGATCAGTCTGGCGGGAAATTGAAAACACCCAAATTCGCGTTGCTTGTCAGCTTCTTCCAGTTGTCGCATTCTTTCTTCCAGCGGAATCGGTCTAACAGACATCGCTTGCGGTGGGTGTGTAACAAAAAGACCAGAAATTTGTTTATAAAGATTTTGGGGTATATGGATTTATTATGGGATTAATAAACGGGTGTTTTGACAACATCACCCCTCCTCAAGCGTGCCTCATTGAAAAGGCTCTTGGTGTCGGCTTTGGGCATGCGTGGTTTGGCGCTCTTGTATAGTTTGGCAGGGGGGTCCACGCAAGGTCTCAAAGACTTTTTGCCTCTGCATGCGGCTTGTTTTTCGATGTTGCTTCTGCACACTTGGCAGTGTATGGGGCTTACCGTGCTTACGAACTCACCACCTACGCAGACGTGGCTGGCACCCCTGCACTCGCCGCATATGCTGCTGCCGCCGTCATTGGCCCTGATCCTGCTGTCCTTGGTCTCCTTGTTGCAATAAGGGCAAAACATTGCGCAATACGACAGGTTTCTTTAGAATAATGAACTGGGCTGGGCACAGCGCTTGGGCCTCTTGTATAACCGCAAAGTAGTCCTCCCAATGTCCACCCGCAAGTCCGCAGCCTATTCCATGTGGGATGTACACTGTTTCGGTGTCTGGCAGGAACCTAGTGGCATTGAGCAGGGCCTTCCTAAACCACTTAAGTCTGTTGGCTCTGCTGTCCGTCTCCCCCCCTTGAGTGTACTCTGGTCTAAGTTTGGGGTAAGGTCTTGACCTGTCTTCCACCGGTTTGCCGAAATCCCACTGTGCGAACAAAGCCACCACCGTAGGAGTTCCCTTTTGCTCGCTAAGTTTCCAGTCGAAAGTACCCGGCAAAGGTCTGCTGCTCTCGCTCGCCAAGTTGCGTGTGCTGCCGTATATTCTGTAGCTTCTGCAGTCGTAAAAGTCAGCCCAAGGCCACCTCTGAGCTATGGCGGCGGACAGTCCGTGAGCGTGCACCGTCAAGCAGTTGCATTGCTGCAGTACGTAGCCTGTGCTGCACTGAAGTATGTCTCCCTCCAACTGTATCACTTGACGCTGAGCCATTACGAAGACAAATGATAAAATATAAAAAATTTATTTATTTAAGACCCTTTTACAGTGCCTTTGGCGCTTTAACATATATTTGCTTTGGCTTCCCGGACACACGCACTCACTTTCGTACTTTGCGCACTTGCGGCAGAACCTGGTGGGAGCGAGCAAGTCAGCGGCAGTCTTGTGTCTGCCTGGAAGGCCCTCCTTCAAAGTCTCCATTTGCTGAGACATATCCAGTCGTTTGCGGCACATGGCTATCTCCTCGTTGACCATGTCGTTGTACTTCTTTTGCAGCTCGTTTAGGGCGTCCTTGGTCTCCGCTATCTTCTTTTCCCTGTCTGTCTCCTTCTCCTTGAAGTCCACTATGGCTTGCCTAGCCAGCTCTATTGCTTCCTCTTTGGTCTTGGTTCTGTGGCTGTAGGAGTGTTTTTCATCGTAGAAGGTCTCGGA
>Ga0302297_1000151_pt1 | contig 18390 bp, 16 predicted proteins | sample III_Fen_N3_2_FD_202094 | JGI IMG/M metagenome (GOLD analysis project Ga0302297, IMG submission 202094) | Peat permafrost microbial communities from Stordalen Mire near Abisko, Sweden - III_Fen_N3_2 | ecosystem: Environmental > Terrestrial > Soil > Wetlands > Permafrost | place: Sweden: Abisko...
GTTCCGCGCGCCTCTTTTCTGTTCTTCTGCTATACTGTAAGAAAACGAAAAGGGGTTGCTGCGCATGGTACAGATCAAGGATTACAACGGATTCGTTGAGTCACTCTTGCAAGCCGGGTTTTCCATGGGTGGCGGCAGTAGTGACGGTATCTTCGCGCTCATCCCGTGGAGCTGGGATGAAACCCCGCCGTACGATACCCCCGTCCGCTGGCACACGGGCACGCCGGACACCGACCCCTGGGAATGGCGCATGCGCGTGCTGGACGAGCGAAACGACATCGCCTACGGCAAAGTCTTTTTCAAAAAGAGCGGGTTTATCACGAAAGAGTGGGCGCCGTATTTCCTCGCCGCGCGGCGTGGGAAAGAGGAGTTTGACGGCGCGTATGAAGACGGAACGCTGAGCCACGCGGCAAAACGCATTTATCACACCATCCTCGAATATGGCACGTTGCCGCTGCATGCTATCAAGCAACTCGCCTCTTTTGGCGCGGAGGAGAAAAGCCGCTTTGACAGCGCACTGACGGAATTACAGATGCGGATGTTTCTGACCATGTGCGGACGTCAGCAAAAGCTCTCGCAAAAAGGGGAAGAATACGGCTGGTATTCCACCGTGTTTTGCACGACCGAGCAATTTTGGGGCGAAGATGTTTTTGCCGAGGCGGGTAAGATCGCCAAAGATGACGCGATCAAAACGATCACAACCCAAGTGCTTGTATTAAATCCGCAGGCGGAAGCGAAGAAGATCAGCAAGTTCATATTGGGATAAAATCATTCGTGATATTCTGAAAAGCAAATTCAAACGATAGAAACGCAACACAAAAGCGGGCATATGCCCGCTTTTGTGATTGGAGTTGTTGGGGTCGTTGCGTGATTGGCTGGATAAATATTAGAAGAGCAGGTATCCAACTTGAAATTCTGTGGTAACGCTGTAATTTTGGCTGTATGTTTCCGGCATGATCCAGATTTCGTTGAATGTGATAGGATGATCTAACGTGATATCAAACACGTCGCCAACCTTGTTTTCCAGGTGGATATCTTGCACTCGGACCCAGGTCGTTCCGTTTTCACGTACCCACACGGACCATGCATTGGCTTCCATCTTGCCTTTCGTAAGTTCATACTCATAATAAACCGAAAATCCATTGCACTGCACAAGCATCTCGTCGGAAACGATGGTGTAACCGCTAAGCGCTCCTCGCATCGCGCGGGCGGAGGTGGACCAGCCGAACGAGTAGGTTTGCCCGTTGCCCGAGTACACGTGATAGTACAGCACGGAGCCTTCCGGTGTGCTGCCCGTGATGATGACCTCATCGTTGTAGACCTTTTCAGGATCTACCTGACAGTCACCTGCTACAATTAACCCGTCTTTGGTGCAGGTGGTTCCGGCGTCATTGTCGGCGCAGTGCCAGGTGATTTCATCCTCCGGGATATCGGAGGGGAGGACGAAGTCAGAAGTTGAGCATTGATACGATTGCCCGAAGTCCAGATAGAGTTCCGTGGCAGCATCGACGACGACCGGTGCCCTGGTGGGCTCCGGCGTTGCGGTGGGCGCGGGCGTTTCTTTTTCCGCGGATGCGATTACACCATCCTTCGAGTCCTGCAGCACGGCTTCGGTCTTCTGTGCGGCTGCCGCAGAAAGTCCCCGCTCCACAGGCTTTTGGATAATCAGCGTCAGGACGACGATCAGCAGAATCGCAGCCACGCCAATGATCGTATAGGTGAGGATTGAACGCAGTTTCGGTTTTGAACTTTGTTTCGGGTTATAGCGCGATTCCCAATCCTGCGCCGGTTGCGTTTTGTTAGCGCTTTGCGGATAAATTGGGCTTTGCGGCGCGTTCGCGGGATTGGGTTTCTGCACCGCCGGATTCGGCGCGTTGCAATAAGGGCAGATGGCTTTGTCGTCTAAATTTGTTTTATCGCAGTATTGGCATTTCCACATGGTTCCCCCTCCAAGCCGGATCACAGCAGCGCGATAGGATATTATCACGCCATATTGCGACCCGCAAACGATATGATTTGGCAAACAGATGAAGCTTGAAATTGATATGTTTGTATACACGAGATATATGTAATAGTACAGGATTGATTCGTTGAAAACAAGATGCCAGATGGGATTTTTATGTTTCTGCACAGAAAAAGATTACTCTATTTCGATTCTGTCGCGGCAACACAAAAGCGGGCTTTCGCCCACTCTTGTTCTATCGCATTTCTCACATTGTTGCTGCGCGTTTGCGACTGTTTGGTTTTTGATCGTAGCTTGGGTTTAGCCGAATTTCACGGTGGTGAGCACGGTGAAGTCGCTCAGCGAAATGACCGTGACACCCGCGTCGCCGAGAACGTAGAAGTAGTCCCCGATGAACATGCCCCTGAGGTTCCAGCTGGAGAGATCCGCCGTCATGTTGACACGCGCCGCGAGCTCAAAGCCCTTTGCGGTATAGCGGTAGATATAGTAGTTGCTGTCCGCCGGGAAGGCGATCAGGTTTTTCTCTGCGTCTACGAGGATGGCTTTATGGTTGCTGCCAACCAACGTCCAGCTCGCATCCACGCTTGTCGAGGTCACCTCTTTGACATTCGCCTTGTCCGAAGTATCGAACATGGAGAGCTTTACGCCCTGCATCTGGCCTGTGGTATCATCCGCGTTGTAGCCGATGCCCAGGAGCAGGTTATCCTTAAACACATGCAGGTACTCCGAGAATCCCGGAATCTTCAGCGTGTCCAGAATGCGCGGGTTAGCCGCGTTGCTCAGGTCTACCGCGAACAGCGGGTCCACCTGACGGAAGGTGACGAAGTAGCCGATGTCGCCGTCGAAACGCACGCTCTTGACAGACTCATCCTTGGCGAGGTTTTCGATTTTGCCGACAATGTTGAGGTTTAGATCCAGCGTATAGAGCGCGTTTGCGGTGGAACTGTCGCTCTCGTAGGTATCGATGCCGTCCGTATAGATGCGCTGTTCCCAGTTGTTCAGCGTGGTCACAATGCGGATCACGTTCTTATACTCGTCCATCGAGAACTGGTTTAAGAGGCTGCCGGGCACGTTGCCGCTGGCGAGCTTTGTGATCTGACCTTCCGCTAAGCCCAGCAGTACGAGATCGGTGCTGGAAGAGCTGCGCGTGATCTGCACATTCTTGCCGTCCTTGTCGGGCGCGATGGGAAGGACTTCTTGATCATTGCGCGCAAATGCGAGCAGCAGGTGATCCGCGGTGGCGTAGAGTTCGCTCGATCCGCCGAATACTGCCTTGGCGGAGGTGAAGTTTGCCCCACTCTTGAGGTTGATGGAGCCGATTACGGTGTATGCCGCGCTCTGCGGGTTGCTGCCGATATAAAGGTCGGTCGGGGCGAGCAGTTTGGTCTCCACGCCGTCGGTGGTCGTCGGAATATAGGTGACCGGCGTGCCCTGCACTGGGCTGTAGATATACTGCGAGGTCACGAGGTAGACATAGTCCCCAACCATACGGGAGCTCACATAGGTACCACTCTGCCCGAGGGAAACCACCTGAAGGGGTTTCGCAGGGTTAGTGATGTCGTAGATAATCGCGCTGGTCTGGTCGGTATTGTTTTGGTAACCGCCGTTTGTGTCGTTGATCCAGACGGTGTTAAAGCTCTGGGTGATGACCATGAGCCGGTTGCCAAGCAGAAACATCTCGGAGTTATAGCCCCACCAGGTGTCGTTGCTGCTCAGCGAGGTGCTGGAGACGAGCTTTGTGTTTGCGCCGTCCGGCTTGAGGATATTGAGTTGGTTACCCGCAACATAATAGATGTAGTTGCCGTCGGTTTTAACGATATCCGCCTCGTCCACACCCTTTACCTGAACATTGGTTCCGGAGTAATCAACGGTTGTGTCGGTAGAGGTGGTGGCTGCTGCTGTGGTCTTGGTGTCTGCCGCTGCGGGGGCCGCTGCTGTTGCTCCGTTTACAGCTCCGCTTTCCATCATGACGCCGCCGGTTGTGACGCCGCTGGTGTTTTGCATGGACTCGATGAGCCCGTAAATGTCGTCATAGGTTTGCGCTTGTGTGACCGCGCTCGTGTCCGCCGTGGCGGAAAGCGTCACGTTTTGCGGGGCGGCGGTTGTGCTTTTGTTTGCGTTAACGACTCCGAATACACCGGCTGCCACGAGCACGAATGCCGCGAACACAGCCCCGTATCGGACGAACTTCTGTTTTGGCGTGAGAGCAATTCTCTCTCTCGCATTCTTTTCTTTGATTTCCATGAGCAACTTCTCCTTCGCTTTTAGCTTGTCGTTGTCACGGATATACTGCTCTTTAAACATCCTGAAACTCCCCTTTCAACTGTTCCCGCAGCATATCGCGTGCGCGGAAGAGATGGGATTTCACCGTGTTTTCCGCTGTTCCCGTAATCTTTGCGATCTCGGAAACCTGGTAGCCCTCGTAATAGTACAGATGCACCACCGTGCGGTACTTTTTAGGAAGCGCCAGCACATAAGGATAAACCTCAGTGGTCGTCTGAATCTCAGTCATGAGATTCTCATTCTCGGGTACGGTGTTTCGCCGCCATGCGGAGGTCAACAGACTCTTGGTGCAGTTGATGGTCACCTTGATGAACCATGCTTTCTGGTGTTCAGGGCTGTTCCATACGGGTTTTGCGCGCATTGCCCGCAGGAAAACCTCCTGCACGATATCGTCTGCGTCCGTTCCGCTCTTGGTGCGTAGAAGCGCCAGGCGGTATACCGTATCGGCATACTGCGCAAATAGCGCGTCTACGTTGTCGGCCGGAATTGGCACGTTTGGCTTGGCCAGTTGTTCCATAAGCGCTAGGTACCTCTCTCTTCCACCCATAACACTCCGTATCTATGCGGGAGGTTGCATTGGGGGCAGGAATTTATTTCAAACAGGACAGAATCCGTTGGGTGCGCGTAGATGCAATGAGCTCAAATGCGTTTGAGTTGTATCGACAATGCTACACGTAATTATAACATAGCTTGCAAGAGGTAGTCTGCAACCAACCCACATTGACAAAACATGCTCGCGCTGTGTATAATTTTATCAGATAATTTGAGAATGCTGATTCAGGAGGACTCCGATGATTCGCTAAACACCTTGGTATTGATGAAGACCGCGGGGGTAGTAGTTGCTGCGCCTGATGTGTTTTGCAATGCCAAACGTGTGTGCGAACCGTCAACGGGTTCTTTTTTTGTTGCGTAAACGAAGGGTGATTCTTTCTCAATACCCGTCGGTTGATGCAAACACGTTTGGCCTTGCTGCTCTTTGTGCTCAAACAGGAGGATTCACATGTCCCAAATTCGAGTCAACGACCTGACCGTTCACTATGAAGGCAGCTACGACAATATCTTCGAGCACACGTCCTTTTCCGTCGACACGGGCTGGAAGCTCGGCTTCGTCGGGCGAAATGGGCGCGGCAAAACCACGTTTCTCAAGCTCCTGATGGGAGAATACGACTACGAAGGCACGATTTCCGCCTCCGTCTTGTTCGACTATTTTCCGTTCGCTGTGGCGGATGCGTCGCTGACCACCGAGGCGGTGTTTGCGACCATTTCGGATGCGCCCAGATGGCGGCTGGAAAAAGAGCTGAATTTGTTGGAAGTCGAGCCAGACGCGCTCGACCGCGCGTTTTCCACCCTCAGCCCGGGGGAGCAGACAAAGGTGTTGCTCGCCGCGCTGTTCTCCCGCAGCGGGCATTTTCTCCTGATCGACGAACCCACCAACCACCTCGATATGGAGGCGCGCGCCGTGGTCAGCCGCTACCTCAGCGGCAAAACGGGGTTCATTCTCGTCTCCCATGACCGCTCGTTTCTCGACGGCTGCGTGGATCACATCCTCTCGATCAACCGCGAGAGCATCGAGGTGCAGAAGGGTAACTTCTCCAGCTGGGAGGAAAACCGAAAACGGCAGGATAACTTCGAGTTTGCGGAAAACGAGCGGCTCACGCGTGAAATCAGCGAATTGCACACAGCTGCCAAACGCACGGCGGAGTGGTCGGATCGCGTGGAGCGCAGTAAGATCGGCGAGCATGTGGCAGATCGCGGATTTGTCGGCGCGAAGTCGGCGCGCATGATGAAGCGCGCAAAAGCCACCGAGCGGCGGCAGGACAACGCGGCAAAAGAAAAAGAGAAGCTACTCAAGGACATCGAGCGAAACGACACGCTGAAGGTTACGCCGCTACGCCACCACGCGGATATCTTGATCGAAGCAAAAGACCTTACGATTTCTTACGGCGAACGCGTGGTCACGGGTCCGCTGAACTTCACACTGCGCCAGGGGGAACGGGCGGCGTTGCTCGGCAAAAACGGCAGCGGAAAGAGCAGCATCGTCAAACTGCTCATGGGTGAGGAGATTCCGCATGCGGGCATACTGCGCACCGCGAGCGGGCTGATCATCTCCTACATGCCGCAGGACACGTCGTTTTTGAGCGGGACGGTCACCGATTTCGCCCGCGAAAACGGTTTGGACGAGACGCTGTTTTTGACGATTTTACGCAAGCTGGATTTTCCGCGCGTGCAGTTTGAAAAAGACATGCGCTCCTTCTCCGGCGGGCAAAAGAAAAAAGCGCTTCTTGCAAAGACGCTTTCCGAGCGGGCGCATCTTTATGTCTGGGATGAGCCGTTGAACTTTGTGGATGTACTCTCGCGGATGCAGATTCGCGACCTACTGCTTGCGGCAAAACCCACTATGCTGTTTGTCGAGCACGACCGGACGTTTGTGGACGAAATCGCCACGCGCAGGATTATGCTATAGCCGATCTTCCGGCTTATCTTCCGGCATTTTTTCTGGCTTTTCTTCTGTCGGTGCTTGTTCGGGCGATTTTATCGGTTCCGGCATCAGATACAGCCGCATGAGTAGCCGATGCACCGCCGGGATCTTGAGGATGCCAAATATGATCAGCGTGCCCGTGAGGTTGAGCAGTATGTCGTCCACGTCGCAGCTGCCGCAGGCGAGAAGCAATTGCAGCGCCTCCACCGCGACGAGCAGCAGGAACATGGTCAGCGCAAAGAGCCAGAGCTTTCGCATCGGGCGAAACAGGCAGGGCAGAAATATCGCCATGGGCATAAACAGCATGGCGTTGCCGACGAGATTACTCAGCGGAATTTCCATGCCGATATAGTCATATTTGATCGCGTTGATGTAAAGCCGCACGGTCTCCAGCGGGTGAAAATTCGTCATGAGGTCAATGTTTTCCAAATAGGCGGCTTTTGTCTGCGCGAAGGTAAGATAATCCACGCGGGAGATGATCAGCGCGCCAAGCAGCACGAGGGCATAGAACACAAACAGCACGAAGAACGAGAAGCGCACCGTCTTCCGGTGGTCTTCCCGCGCGGGTTGCGAGCGGGTGTAGAGATAGGTGCCCAGCATCAGCGGCACGCAGGTGCCGGCAATCAGCAGCAGCCCGTGGGTGATGTGTCGCATGCCGGAGGTATAGACGAGCACAAGCTGCCAACCCATGACGGCAAACGCCAGGAATAGCAGGAGGGTGCCAACTGTTTTTACGACAGGGTTACGGTTTTCCATTATTGGTTACTTTCGTTCTCCATGAGTATACGCTTGAACGTTTGATTTTCCATTCGGGTATTATAACACAGTCCGCGTGATAATTAAGAAAAGCAGCGGCAAAGTGTGAAAAAAATCTGTGTCAAAGCGTGAAAATCCACTTATTTTGACGCGCTGTATTGTTTGGCGCGTTTCTTGCGCACCCGCTTAGCGCGGGTTATAATGAATCCAAGTCGCAGTCCGTTATTCTGACACATCAAAAAACAAAATCAGGAGGCCGACAGGTATGCAGCATCTTCTTTCAAAGGGTTCGCTTCTCAATCCATCCGGCGTGCTCTCCGAGGCTGGGTACGCAACCTCTCTGGTCAAGGCATATGACCGCAAGCGGATTCGCGGCGGTGCCGCCCGCATCAAGGAATGGGACTACTACCTGATTTATAACGGCAGATACGGCGTTGCGCTCACGATTGCGGATAACTCCTATATGGGGCTGATCTCTGCGTCATTTCTTGACTTTGAGGCGGGAACGGAAAAGACGGTTTCGCCGATGTTCTGGTTGCCGTTTGGTAGCACGCATTTTCCCGTGAGCTCGGAGAAGGGCGATCTCTTCAAGCGCGTCAAGGGCGCAAACGCTTCGTTTACAATCGAAAACTGCGGGCGGTGGCTGCTTGCCCACGTGGATAACTTTGACGGGGACAAAGCGTTCGATTGCCGGATTCTGCTCTCGGATGCGCCGCGCGACACCATGGTCATCGCCACACCGTTTGCACAAAAGAAGACGGCGTTCTATTATAATCAAAAGATCATCGCCATGCGCGCCTCCGGCAGTTTCACAATCGGTGACGAGACGCGCACTTTTGACAAAGCGGATTCCTTTGGCTTGCTCGACTGGGGTCGCGGCGTTTGGACCTACGACAACACCTGGTATTGGGGCGCAGGACAGGGTATGGTGGATGGACATGTCGTCGGCTTTAACCTCGGCTATGGCTTTGGAGACGTCTCTGCTGCCTCGGAAAATATGCTGTTTGTCGATGGCGTTGCTCATAAGTTGGATCGACTGACGTTTAACATCCCCGTCAAGGACGGCAAGGACGACTATCTCTCGCCGTGGACATTCTCCTCCAGCGACGGTCGGTTTGAAGCCGCGTTTACGCCGGTTCTCGACCGGGCTGCGTATACCAATGTCGGTCCGCTGCTCTCCGATCAACATCAGGTATTTGGCTATATGGATGGTGCCCTTACGCTGGATGACGGGAGTAAACTACAGCTCAACCACTTCCTCTGTTTTGCGGAGAAAGTACATAATAAATGGTAAACTTTCGCCCATGTGCTGAGACGAGGGCGAGAAACGGAGGACAGATATGCATCAAAACAGGAAGTACGACCTCGTAATCTGGGACTGGAACGGAACGCTCTTGGACGACACCGAGGTGTGCTATCGCATCGCCAACGAGATGCGCATGGAACGCGGCATGGAACCCATGAAGGATGTCGAGGAATACCGCGCGTTCTTCATGTTTCCGGTGATCGACTATTACCGGCGTATGGGCTATACCTTTGAGAAGGAGCCGTTTGAGAATATCTCGCGTCAGTTTGTCTCGATGTATGCCGAGCGCTTTCCCGTCTGCTCACTGCAATCGTGCGCCGAGGACACGCTCGCGGCTGTGCTGGAAACGGGCGCACGGCAGGTGCTGCTGAGCGCAACGGGACAAGAAAAGCTGGATGAGCAGGTCAAGCACTTTGGGCTCAACCGCTATTTTGACCGCGTGATCGGAAACAGCAACAATCTAGCCAACGGCAAGGCGGACTATGCAAAGGAGTTTCTTTGCGAGAGCGGGGTCGATCCCGCGCGTGCTTTGTTTGTGGGAGATACCGATCATGACCACGAGATTGCTTCGTCCATCGGCTGCGCCAGTGCGCTGATCATCGCGGGGCATCAGACGAAGGAGCACCTCACCACGCTCGGAACTACGCTGGTCGAGAGTCTTTGTGAGATTCCCGCGCTTCTTTAAAAAAACGATCCCATCAAAAAATGGCATGCCTTGCGGTGTGCCATTTATTAATTGAGCCATGCGATCGGTTTGATTCAAGTAGCCGAATTCATAGAAGTGCTTTTCCCGTGTAGAACCTATTTAGGCTGCCACTTGTTTCCGCTCATCCCGCAAAAGGACCAGTACGACGATTGTGGATAGCGCCGCTGCGACGGCAGGGGCGAGCATCATTGTGTTCAGGCTGGTCCAGCTCGCGAGCGCTCCCAAGAGCAACGGAGAGATGCTGTTGGTCGCGTAGATGCTGATGAGAAACGAGGAGGCAATCAGCGTGGAGTTCCCCGGGTTTTCCGCGGAGGAGACGCTGAGGATCATCGGCACACAGTGACCGGAGACAAGGCCGATCGCCGCACCCGCGACACACATCACCACGGCGCTGCCGGAGAGCACGCCGATGGCTTGAAACACGCAGGACAGCGCAACGCCGATCAGGAAGAGCACCAGCGGGCGAATCTTCAGCCGCGGGGCGAACAAGCGGCTGATCGTCGCGAACACCCAATAGAGCGAGAGCGCGACGGAGCCGAGCGACTCCGCGTTGTATTGCAGCGTCATATAGCGCACAATCCAAACCAGAAATCCGGCCTGCGAGATGGCGTAGAGCATGGTCGCGAGCAGCATCAGCGCGTTTCTGCGGTGAAAGAGAAACGACTTAACTCCGGCAAAGGTGAGCTTTGGCTCCGCCACCACTGCGGGCAAGCCCTTTTTCGCGGCGGAGCGCAGGAAAAAGAACACAATCGCGGCGAGCGCGATCAACGCGCCCAACACATAGCTCACCGTATGCCAGCTGGCTACAATGAGAAGTGACGAAATCAACAGCGGCGCAATCAGCGCACCGACACCGAATCCGCCGTGCAGAAAGCCAAGGTATTTTGCGTTGTCGTCATGATGCAGGTCAACCATCACGGCGTTGCAGTTTGCGTCCACCCAGCCGAAGCCGATGCCGGTGAGCAGGCTCGCAAAGATAAGCGCTGCGAGCGCGCGACCCGCGCCGAGCATGAAAAACGAAGCGACGAGAATCCCCGCGCCGCACAGGAGCATCGTTGTCTTTTTGATGCGTCCTTGCAGCATGGGCGCGGTGAGAAAGGCCACAACCGCACCAATATTGATGAGGCTGCTCATGATACCCTGTCCTCCACCGGTCAGGTGATAGGACTCCACCACGCTATTGAGCACCATGCTCTGATAGCTGCTCAGGAGTCCATAGGTGGCAATGACCATGATAACGCCTGCGGTAAGCAAGTTTACGGAGCGGGCGGAAGACGTGCCTTGGCGGGGTAATTTCATATGTTAAATCCTCTCAATGGGTGTGAAACTCTTTTTATTGCGCGAAAAAAGGCATCGCGCAAAGGCCTGCAAGAAAGTATATCAAAAAAACAGAGCCTCGGGCGACAAAATCCGCGCGAAAAACAGAAACATTCGCGCGAAAAATCCGCCCGGAATGGGCGGATCATCAAAACTGCTTTGAAACATGCGTATTTACCGCGTGGTAATGAAAACGCTAGCCTTCTATTTTCACCCAGCCGCCTGTCTTCGCGCTCCTGACCACCGCGTCCACAATCGCCATCTTGTGATAGCCGTCTTCAAAATCCGCAAACACATGCTTTCCCGCGTCTCCCGCTTCAATGGCGGCATACATGGCGCGAAACGCCTGCTTGAACGTGTCGGGATATCCTTCCACATGTCCGCCGGGGTAGTCGATGGCCGCGCGTGCCAGCGGGGCGAGGAGCGATTGGTCTTTAGTAGCCTTTTCGTTGAAGTGCTCACGGTGGCCAATCCAGAGTTCGTTGCTGTCGTCGCTATCCCAAAAGAGCGAGCTCTTGCTGCCGGAGAGCGAGAGTTGAATTTGATTTTTGCGTCCCGCGTAAGACTGACTGACGATGCAGTTGCCGATGGCTCCATTGTCAAAGCGGAAGAGCGCCGTGCAGAAGTCCTCTGTGTCGATTGGCACTTCTTGATAATCTTCCGGCTTTAGCGCCACGCCGGAGAAACTAGCGACGGGCTTGAGCGGTTTTTTGCGCGTATGGAGAAACGTTTCAAAATCAGCAAAAACCTCCACGACGCGCAGCCCCGTTATGGACTCGACGAGGTCGATCCAGTGTGTGCCGATGTCCGCAAAGGTGCGGCTCTCTCCGCTGACCTCCGGCTCGAGCCGCCAACTATAGTCGGTATCCAGAAACAGCCAGTCTTGCAGATAGCCGCCTTGCACAAAGCGGACGTCACCAAGTTCGCCCGACTGCACCATCGCCTTTGCCTCCAAAATCTGTGGGTAAAAGCGGCAGTTGAAGTTGACGCCGGTCACGATATTGTGCGCTTTTGCGTATTCTGCAAGCGTTCTTGCCTCATCCAGCGTTCGAGTCATCGGCTTTTCGCATATGATGGCGATGCCGCGCTGCATGGCGGCCATGGCGAGCTCGAAGTGTGAATCGTTGGGCGTACAGATGTGAACGACGTCCGGCTTCTCCGCGTCCAGCATCGTCAAATAATCCTCATATCCTTTGGGGATGAAGTGCGCGTCTGCCACGTCCTGCGCATGCGAGCGCGCGCAAATGGCGGCAACCTCAACGTTGCCCAGTCGACGGAGCGCCTCGATGTGCACAGCGCCTACGAACCCGACACCAACGATACACGCGCGAAGTTTTTTCATACTGGAATGCCTCCATGAAAGCGAAACGCTTTCTATTCTGCTTGCATTATATCGGGTTCGAGTGAATGATTCAAGGTACGCGGTTGTGACGATAACGCCGGTCTTTCTTACATGAATCGATCAAATCACTTAAAAGGAAATAATAATACTGTCATAGAAAGTAACATATTACATCGCAACATAATGAAAATACTTAACGCGTAATTTTTCGCTTGAATATTCGGGAAAAAACTGAAATATTGGTTAAACCACGGCTAAAAAAACGGAAAAACCATAAAATTTACTTGCAATCGCAACATGCAATGCTATACTAATAACTGTACCCGTCAGTACGATGTCACAATTGCTTGTCGGATCCTTCTCGGCCGGAGCTAGAAATGCAGCAAAACGAAAAAGACTTTCCCTTAACAGCGGATCTACGCGAGTATATCCTCTCTGAATTGCCTTGCGGACTTTGCGTCGCACGGCAGGATGAGAGGCTTTCTGTCGTGTTTGCAAACGACAATTACTACCGCATGATTGGCTATGCTGACGCGGCGCAAGCAACGGCAAATGGAGCGCTTGGCGCGATGGATTGCGTAGAGGCGCAGACGCGTGCAGAAATTCTTGGTCGCATAGCGGCCTTGAGCGAACCGCAGCAACAGGCGGTTGCACTGGAGGCGCGTATTCTGCGGCCGGATGGCAGTTCGGCTTGGTCTATCATACACGCAACGCGTACGAATAGCGGCGGAGGGTTGTGGATCTGCGCCTTTATGGATATCTCCCCTCAAAAGCGCGTGGAGGAAGAGCTTCGAGTACGCGAGGAGGAATATAGAATCGCCGTTCGCCAGAGTGATAAAATCGTTTTTCGTTACGATATCGCCGCGCGAACCGCCTACCTTCCGCCGGAATCGGCGGAGCTATTTCACAGAAGTACGATCTATGATCTGTCTGCATTTATAAAGAACAACAACGTGATCAATCCGGACAGCGAGGAAGTTTATCACGAACTGAAAACGTTGATTGTCAGCGGTTCGCGGCCGACGGGCAGCGCGGTGTTGCAGCTGAACTTGAGCTGTGACATGTGTGAATTCGAGTGGTACCGCGCGGCGTATTCGCTGATTTATAATGATTTTGGTAAGCCAACACAGGCGGTCATCTCGCTGCAAAATGTAACGGAGCAGCACGCGCGCGAGGTTGCCTACCAGCGGTGGGAAAAAACATATGAGTCAATGCCGCAGCAAAATACGGCATATCTGGAGTTCGATCTCACGCAAGGACGGCTGGAGGCGCAAAAAGGCGCGCTGCTTTCGACACTGCCGGAGGACTTTCGCGGCTCGATGGAAAACGCAATGCGGCATTTTCTATCGCAGTATGTACATACAGAAGATCGGGAGCGGATTCGCGCATTTATCGCGCGGGAGCATTTGCTGACTGAGTATTTTCGCGGGGCACGGTTGGAAAAGCAGGAATATCGCCACCAAAAAGAGGATGGGCTGTATGTTTGGGTGCGGTTGAGCGTACAGATGTTGCCCGACCCGTATTCCTCCAATGTGCGCGCTTCCATCCTGCTGAGAGATATCGACACGCAAAAGCGTGAAGAACTGATCCTGATGAACCAATTACGCATAGATACGCTCACGGGTGCGCTCAATCGCGGGGCATTTATGGATGCGGCAAACGTAGTGTTTGCGCAGCCGCGCGTCGGGGGTCTTCATGCGCTTGTCATGGTAGATGTCGATCACTTCAAGCGCGTCAATGACCGCTTTGGACACGGTTATGGAGACCGCGTGCTCGCGCATGTCTGCGATGTGCTTCGCAATGCGTTGCGTGCGGACGATCTCGTTGGCAGAATCGGCGGGGATGAATTTGTTTTGCTGCTGAAAAATGTAGTGAACCACGAGGCCTTGCAAGCAAAAATCAACAGCCTCTGCTCGCAGTTTGAACTGTGCGCCTGCGAGAGCCAGATGATTACCTGTAGCTTTGGCGCGGCTGCTTGCCCGCAAGACGGAACCGGATTTGAAGAGCTGTATTGGAAAGCGGATGCCGCGCTCTATGCCGCAAAGGAGGCGGGGCGCAATTGTACGCGGTTGTATGAGCCGGACATGGGTCGTCCACAGCCGTTGTTTGAAACGGCGGAATTATAAATCTAGTTTTCGCACAATTTCGCTGGTTTAAATATCGATAACAAAATAACGACGAAAAGAAGCCCGGCGTGAGCCGGGCTTTTGTGTGATTCCGTAGGAATGTTATAGATCAGCGAAGTTGGAAACGGTATAGTCGCGGTCGTCGTTGTCTGCAATCGCTTGGCAGGCAACCAGTCCAAGTTGCTTGTGTTCTTTCTGTGGCGCTAGATTCCCCAGTGTTTTGTGGGCGCGCGCAACCGCCTCATAACCAAACGCGAGGTCAAAATCGCCGATCTGGTGATTCTGGCAAAGCGCGAGGGAACATACCCCGTGCAGCAGCGCAAGCTGCCCTTCGCCGAGCAGGCTATAGACGCGAGAAACCTGCCACTCCCCGCGCGCATTGTTGACAGGGCTGTCTGCCTCACGCCAGAGATAGCAAGAGGCATGCGCCTTGTGCAGCATGGTGATGGTTTCCGCCTCCGAACGGTTCGTTTTGTCGATGAGATTCCAGGTTTCATTAAACAGTGCTTTTGCCAGATCAAGATTTGCGCTCATTCGGCCTCCTAAACAAAATTGATGAAACAAAAATTGGGAATCGGTAGCGATAAAAAAGCGGCGCAATGCGCCGCAAAAGTCTTACCGTTTACTTTAAGATAACCGTACGTTGCGGGGCTCCGCTCTGCGCTTGCAAAACGCCCCAGAGCGTGAAGCCACCGTCGACGAGCAAGATCACGCCGGCAATAATGGTTGCAACCTTGACCACGGTGAAGGGGTTAAAGAGTAGCAGTATGCCAAAGCCTAGCGTTACCAGCGCGGTGACGAACAGTATCAGCCAATGCCGCGCACCGATATGGCGCAGATTGAGCGCGACTTGCAGCCTCAGCACGCTGTCCACAATGACCGCAACGCCGATGACGGCGGCCAGTAGGGCGACGACGAGATTCACTTTAAAAATCAGAAACAGCCCAAGCAACAGGCAGGCGATGCCGAGCGCAACGCCGACTTGGACCGTTCCGGAGAGGTGCTCTTTGCGCACGAAGAAATCTACGATGCGGAAGCCGCCGTAAAGCAGAGCCGCGGCACCGATGGCATAGATGATGATCTGCCGCGCGGCATCCGGCCAAATGATCAAAATCAGACCGATGACGAGGTACACGATGGATGTGATGAGCATGGTTTTTTGGAATGGTTTCGTCATAAATTCGCCCCCCGATTATCTTCATGATAACAGCGTTTTTTTGTGTTTGCAAGTGGTGCAAAAACACGTCTTATTTCGCTGATTTTTGCGCTTACCCTTGGCTAGATCAGCCCATATTTTGTTAAGAAATCACGTAGGTGTTCGCGGTAACCTTGCGTGTCTGTGCGATAGCAGCCCGCGTGCGGCGCGCCCGGCACCAGCCACTTCTCTTTTTCGCCCGCTTTTGCGTCGAAACACACCTGCATCATATAGCAGGGCACCAGTTCGTCCGCATCCCCGTGGATAAAGAGCATCGGCACATGTCCTGCGTCTTTCAATGCCGCCGCCGGGCGTACGCTTTCGAGGAACTCACCTACGCGCATGCGATAGAACAACCGTGCCATCGGCAGGATGGGAAATACAGGCAGATGAAAGCGATGCGGCAAAAGATATCTGAGTAGCTTATAAAAATCCGAAAAACCGCAGTCTTCCACGGCAAACGCAAGGCGCTTGTCCTCTTTTGCGTGGAGCATCACCGTCGCCGCGCCCATGGATTCCCCTAGGGTGCCAAGCAACGCGTCCTCGCCAAAGTGTTCCCGCGACCAGGCGCAGACTGTGGCGAGATCCTTTGCTTCGCACAAGCCCATCGTGGTCGGAGCGTGGTCGGAGAGACCGTGGTTGCGGTGGTCGTACAGCACGCAGTCAAAGCCCAGCTCGTGAAACAGTGAAGCGTATTTAATCTGCCCAAGCAGGCAGTAGGTAAAGCCGTGGACAAGTACCGCTACGCGCCGCCGCCCGTCGGGAAAAGACGCGCTTTCTTCCCGCGGCCAAATTGCGCAATGCAGATCGTAGCCGTAATCCGAGCGAAGCGTGAACTCCTCGAGGTGTACGTTTGTGTCATACCATTCCCGCGTGAAGTGCCCGCGCTTGATCTCTTCCTCCACCACAATGTCGTAGGCGTAGACGCGCGGGTATAGAATCATACCGGAGACCTTCCATGCGATGAGCGCAGAAAACGCAATGACCGCGGCAACGAGCGCGAGCAGAATGTAAACGGCGATCAGCATGGGAAGCACTTCCTTTTATATGATTTAATTTTATTTATGATTTACGGAATAAAAATCCGATAAAACGCACAAACCAACGCTTACTTCGTAAAATAGTTTGCATAATTGTATTATACATCGAAAATGATAATTACGGGGGAAAATTACGCGACAACGGTTTATTTTCTTGCGCGAAAAAGCCCGCCTGCAACATTGGTTGCCTACAGGCGGGCTTTTGCTCAGGCTATTTGATGATCAGGACTTCAGCGCGCGGTCGAGAACGGCCTTTACGTCCGCCTTTTCGGCGTGTCCCTCGTGAATCTTCTGATCGCCCATGTAGAAACAGGGAACATACCAGTAGTCGTACTTTGCGGCGAGCGCTTTCTCGGCGGACTCGTCGATCCGCTCGATTTCAACGTCCTTGTAGCGGCTGTCCTCGGCGCAGAGCTCTTCGATGCTCCGTGAGGCTAGGCGGCAATGCGGGCAGCTCGGTAGATAGAAGTAAGTAAGTTTTGCCATAATGAATCCTCCGTTTTGGTCAAATTCTTTATTCTTTGGTTTGTTGAAGCGCGTGATAAATTTGCAGCAGCGCCTCCGGCGGCAATGCCTCGGCGCGCGCGTCTGCAGGGAATCCGAGCGCACTGAGCGCGATAAGCAAGCGGTCGTCTTTGCTGAGATTATTATACAGCGTTTTTCTGCGCATCGAAAACGCTTGCTTCAAGAAGGAGTGAAACGCGGCCCCGTCGACCGATGGTTGCGCGTTTCGCGCGAGGCGAACCACGACGGAGTCTACCTCCGGCGGAGGATTAAAGCAACTGCGCGGTGCATCGACAACCACCTTTGCCTCATAGAAGCAACCGGTCACGACGGCTACCGGCCCGTAGACGCGGTCTTTTGGTGGAGCGAAAAATCTCGGCGCCGCTTCCTTTTGCACCATGAGCGTCATGCTCTCAGGCAACAGGGACAATAGGCGCACGACGATTGGTGTCGTGGCATAGTAGGGCAGGTTACCCACCGCGTGCCAAGGCTGCTGCCCCATCAAAGCGGGGATATCTGCGTCCAACACGTCCGCGTGAAGCAGCGTGAGTGTTTCGCCATACCGCTCGCTGAGCAGATCGCAAAGGCGCCCGTCCTTCTCAACTGCTGCGAGAAATGCAGCGCGGGAGAGTAGCCCGCTGGTCAGCGCACCCGTACCGGGACCAATCTCGAGTACGCGCTTTCCTTCGACCTGCGCCGCGTCGAGAATCGCCTCGATGATGCTTTCGCTGCTCAAAAAATTCTGCCCAAGCGCCTTGTTTGGCACAAAGCCTGCGGGCACGGGATTCAGTTTTGGTTCGTTCGTCGACATATTATGTATCATAGACCGGATTTAAGGAAAAAGAAAGTAAGAAAGTTACAGATATGCTCAAGAGTTTTCTAAGTTAGAAACGGGAAGAGGGGGATCATTCATTCAGAAGGTTACCTCTCAGTTGCACGTTATTTTCTTCATACGCGAGTTGATGAACGCGGTCGGCTTGTGGCATAATAGAATCGATTCAAACACCGAAGCGCTTCCACACGCATCCTTCATTTCCTATTCTATTGCTTCGGACAAAGCCACATCGAAAGGAAGCACTCACCATGCCGAAATACCTTCTTGCACTCGATCAGGGCACGACCAGTTCGCGCGCGATCCTTTTTGACCTCGCGGGAAAAATCGTCAGCAGCGCACAGTATGAGTTCCGCCAGATCTATCCGGGAGCCGGCTACGTTGAACACGACCCATTCGATATTCTCGAAACGCAGAAGCAGGCGGCGGCTGATGTGCTCAAGCGCACCAATATTCAGCCCGGCGAAATCGCCGCCGTCGGCGTGACGAACCAGCGCGAGACCACCATCGTTTGGGATAAGGCGACGGGGCATCCCGTGTA
>Ga0302297_1000153_pt1 | contig 18263 bp, 20 predicted proteins | sample III_Fen_N3_2_FD_202094 | JGI IMG/M metagenome (GOLD analysis project Ga0302297, IMG submission 202094) | Peat permafrost microbial communities from Stordalen Mire near Abisko, Sweden - III_Fen_N3_2 | ecosystem: Environmental > Terrestrial > Soil > Wetlands > Permafrost | place: Sweden: Abisko...
CTCCTGATATTGAGTTCGGTGTAGGTGTTGGATTGGACAACGTTATCAGCTGTGAGAATTTCGATCAATATCTGGGCGGCGAGGAGCCTGAGTTTGAAGCGCCTTTAAACTGCGATTAAATGGACATTGAAAGCCTATTCGATTTACCGGCGGACGTACAGGTCATGGTGCTGCTCTCAGCACTGGAGACCATGTCGGTGGAATCTTATCGGATCAGGCAAATCTTCAACGACACCGGCTCCCAGGTTGCCAGTCGTTTCCTTGAAGAACACGAACATTCTTCAGCCAGGATTAAGGATCGGATTATGACATTGTTTTCTCAAAAATGAATGACCCATGCCCGAACAACTAGATATGTTTCCAGATACAAACATTAAAACCGGCAAAGACTATGTTCGGCTGCCGGATGGTCGGTTTTGCAACCGGTTCCAGCGCGAATTGGCAGTCAAGGATAGAGCAATCGCACGACTATCGAGACGAAACGAGATACTGGAGCGCCAGTCGGCTGCGCTGATCGCGGCCAATACCGTCCTTCAAAAGTACGCTGGAGTAAATGCCGGCTCACACTAATAAAACAGAACAAAAAAGATGAATACAAAATTTAATACGGTCGATGATGTCTTGAATGATCCAAAATTCGGATTAAACATTAGTGATCATATCAGGAGAATCGAACAGAATCGCACCGATATGTTACATAAGGCGCATCAGGCTGAGATTGACACCCGCATCCGTCGACATCCATTTGATTGCCTAAAGGATAGCGGCAAACTCCATCCTAACGACCTGGCAGATGAATTTCGGTTGATCCTGCAAAAGAAATCAAAACTTTCCTCCACTATCAGAGCTTTCGTGTACAACATTGTCACGCTTGAGATGCGCAACACCATTGAGTTCTACAAACCGGCTGAAGAAAGCCAGAAAAAAGAAGTCGAACGTAACATGAAACCGTTACACCGTTGTTGGGCACGGTTGTCCGACACCCGTAAACGTAAGCTTCGCGCTAAAGCTGATAAGTTGAATATTCCTCAGATGCTTGTACCAGAAGAATATGAGGCTGGAAACTTAATAATATCAGATAGGTGGTAACATCAAGCCCTGGCCAGGCTTTGTAAAGGCTTTTTATTATGAAAACAAACTTAGGAAAAATGGTTGTATATCATACGACCGAAGCTGACAGAGAATTATTGTCGCAACATGGTAACGTAAATGATCACTTGCCCGCCGTTGTTGTCGCCCAATGGTCAGAAACTTGCTGTAATCTTAAAATCATCACGGATGGAGCGGGAAGTGACCTATGGCATACATCGGTTGTACAAGGTCCTAATCCTGGAGAGTTCGACAATATCGAATAAAAAAAAGGCCGTCTTGTCCGAAAACAATCAAGCCCTTATTTGCTGGTGGTTCTGCAAATATAGCAAGTTTTCGGTAACATGGCATACAACAAGAAGAATCTGTTAAGAAAAATCGTAGAAATCCAGACCATCGTCCTTGCCGCCAAAAAGCGGGGAGCAGCGCAGGTCTGGATTTATAGAAATCTTGTCTCCGCCCAATACCATATTTCCGAATCAACTTATAACAATTACCTATCCATAAATGCCAAGCGTGAACTGGAGCTCATTGATAAACTCGAGGAGGAAAAGAAGAAACAACTTGAACTATTCTGATATGCAAAAAATATCTTTCTCCGTCTCCAACAGCAGAAAAGCCCCAAAATCGGGGCTTTTCTCATTTATCGGCGGTGTTGTCCTCATAACCTGCCTTCAATACGATCTTGTATTGGAAATAGCCGTTGACGCTGTTTTCCTTGCCCTGTTCGGTTCGACAGAGTGAATCGAAGTTGTCAGTGCTGTACCCTTGAAGGGCGGCGTAAACGTCGGCTATGGTGTCGTACAGGGCCAGCGACTTGGCCCGTACTTCCTCCGTCGCTTCGCCGTTCGACCGGTTGGTCTTCGGATCAAACGCCAGGCGTACGGTAATAACGGCGTCGCACTCCTGAATGGTGTCGGTTATGTTTCGCTTGGGGCGAACGGCGATGCCTATGAGCGCGCAGGGGAACAGTACTGCAGGCCGGTCGGTTTTCACATCCAGTTGTCCCGTGTCCAGGTCTATCCACTTAAGTTCCGGTACCTGGTCTTTAAGCCGCGCCATGACGGCCATGTAGATTGTCTTCATTTGGTGAGTATTTGTTTGATTTGGGTGGTGATCTTGTCTTCAATGTTTTGCTTCAATATGACGGACTTGCCCATGGATGGACGTGCCGGCAAGGTGAACGGATATTTCCCGAACGCCTTTCCATCCGAGATCCCGAACTGGTGGACCGAGGCGTATGGAGCCGCGTTGGTTATCCTGGCGCCTTCGGCCGTCCGGTCGTAAGATATGGAGCTTTGCAGTTCCTGGGTCTCACCGGTCAGTATCTTGGCCGCCGTCCTGGCCTCAGAGAATTTTCCGGTCTGTCCTGAGCGGCCATACCACGGCGATTCCGGATCGCGTCTTTTCACGTCCCTCCACTTTTCCAGGGAGTTGTCGGTGAATCCCTCATTTTTGAATGACTCCTTGAAGTGGTTGACCGCCTCCACACCCATGATGTCCTTGATATCTTCACCCTGTACGAATTGGGTGACTTCCTCCATCTTTTTGGCGAAAGCTTCTGAAAAATCGGCGATATCCATAAAAATGTCCTTTAAATGTTGATAATACGCTGTTTAAAGCATTATATTTGTAGCCTAATGGAGAGATATTCCCTTTTAAGGGAGTTCACTCCCCCAGCGAGGGAAGATGCGGCAACGTATTTTCCCTCGCTTATTTATTGCCAAACCGTGTACGTAGCTTCGCCGCATCAAGGGTGATGGGTCCCATACCTTTCCTGATCAGCACGATGGACTTAATGATCGTTCCGCGATTTGCCTGGAGGGCTGCTTTCAGGCCTTCGTACAGTTCCGTTGACGTGTAGGCGCCCTCCAGCCTGATGACCACCTCCTCGGCATGCTGTCTGGATGCCGATTTGACACTGTTCTGTATGGCATGCGACCCGCTCTTGGTGATCGGGTGCTTGGCGTCCGAGAACATGCCGGTCTTGTGGTTGAAGGCGTCCGGATTCTTTACTCCGGAGGTTTCCGGCAGCAAGGAGTATTTCCCACCAAGATCGGCAAGCTGCTTGTAGGTTTCGACGTTCTTTTTGAACTCGTTCTTGTTTTGCTTGACGATCTCCAGGCTCCCGCCCTTCTTGCCTTTGTAAACCTCAGTCTTCAGCTGTGTTTTTTCTGCCGCCCTCAGCATCGTCATAGCCGATGCGACGACATCCTTCCTGACAGCTTCCTCCGTATGCTGATAGTAGGGTGTCTGCTTGATGTTCACGAACTCGGCTGTCTTCTCGGCATTGTTTCTGAAGGCGGGATTGGCGTCACCTTCGGGCACCTCGGTCGGCTTCTTGTCCGTCTGTCGGACGCCGCAGCTGCAATTCCAGTCGGAGGGCGGCATGTGCTCGTTCCACCACTCATGATCGATCGGTAGGATGGTTCCCACCCATGTCAGGTGCAGGGCGCGCTGATGGACAGATACGCTCTCGATGTATTCCAGATTCGGGTACAGATGGGCCGACTGCTTGAACTTTTTCAGGTTGGCAGCCATGCGCGCAGCCTTCACAGCCGTGTTGTATTCGGTCTGCAACCATTCGATGTTGTACTTGGCCGACAGTTCCAGGGCCATCTTCTTGAATTTGTAGAAAGGTCGTAGCTTGCCATTCTCGTCAATCATCATGGCGGCCATCTCCTTAGTCTGCTGATGGTTCTTGAAAGCAGCAAATACGGCCGTATTGGTCTTGAACTGCTTGACAAAGTCGGAATGATCCTCCTTGATCGGAGCCAGCGACGTATTCACCGCATGTTGCAGGGGAACGTTCGTTGCCTGGAACAGCTTGGCGTTGATCAGCTCATCGGCCTTTCCCCCATAAATATCCCTGATGGCCTGGTTGACCAGCTGGTCGATGTTGATCGTGTAGTCATCCGCAAGTGTGATCGTGGTACTGCTGGTCGATCTCCCGCTCCAGTTCTGATATGCCCCGCTCCTTAGCGTCGGGGCGTAGCCGAAAAAACGTTCAAGCAGTTTGACGAAAAATCCGTGGTCATCGTTCTTGATCTCATCCTTGGTTTTATCCACCGCAACCGTTTTGTCCTTTCCGGCTTCCTTGGTTGTCGGGGGCTTTGCGTCAGTTCCTCCGCTCGGATCGGGATCTTTTTTTTCGGACTTGGGTATGCCGGTGATCTCGTAGAAGTAATCGTCGCTCACCGCTATGCCTTGCTTCTTTAGGCTTAGGGCCATGTCGACGCGCTCCTTGGTCGAGATGCGCTCTCCTCCGTCCGGAAAGGTGAAAAATCCACCGGCCACGTTATAACCGCGCTTGATCAGCAGCGGAACAATTTTGCGGTTAAGGATGCGTTGGATAAAGCGGCGGTCCGACTTGGTTATGTCCTTCTGTCCGTTCTCATGCACCTCGGCCTGCGATTTGCTTGATCCGTCGACGGTTGTCATGACGTTTCCCAGGACAGCGATAAGTATTTCCTCGTTGCAAGCCTTGCGAAAGGTGGCATACAGGTCGCTGCTACCGGAGGACTTGTTCTCGTGAACTTCGATCTCCGACTCTTTGGGCACGGCCGCTACCCTGTTCCCTCCGAGTGTCGACAGGGCTTCAAAGAGTTGGTCGCGAGTGTTGGTGTCGTACGAACTGTACTTGCCGGTCACGAACGGCATGCCGAACAGCTCGGCGAATTGCGCCCAGTCTCCGAAATTGCCGCGCTTGTAGATCACGTACGGTGCCGCTTTGAATACATATCCCAGGTCATCATCCTTTCCGGCCTCGATGATGAAGTCGTCCAATGTGTAGTCGTAACCTGTCAGGTCCGATTCCTTGGCCACGATATATTTCCTTCGTTCCGCCAGCGGCTTGTCCACGTTGGTGATCTTGATGTGCTTTCTCGGATAGGAGAACACGGAGAATTCAGGCAGGAATGCCATTTCTATGACACTTTTGCCGAAAGCCTTGCTCAGGGCGATTTCCCGTATCAACTCCTCAAATTCGGGGGTGTCGATCAGATCGTCGATTTCCTCGACGTTCTTTCCGTCCATCTGGAAGGTGATCTCCGCATTGGTGATGGCGTTCACGCGCTTTTCAATGGCATCCGACAGGTATGGGTCTGCCAGTATGTTTTCGCACAGGTCGTAGTATTTCGTGCGGTTGCCGGTTTTAAATCCGTTGACGGCCTTTTTCCAAACGTCGATGTCGGTTGTCTCAATCTTGGCCGGACGTAGGACAAGGGTTTGTATGATTGCGCTCGCGGCCGGACTTTCCAGCTTGGGAGCCTGGGGTGCATCTTTCTTTTTCATATATGTTGGTTTCTTCTTGGGTTGCTGGAAAAGCGAAACTGCGTATTGTTCTCGACCGCACCCGTAGCATCTATCCTCACTGGAAAGTCCGGAACGATGCTGCCTTTCTGTACTCCTTTAAGCCATGCGATGGCCGAGTTGTAACGTCTCTCCTTGGCCTCGTAGTCGACCGACGGGTTGGCAATGTTGATGTAGTGCCAAACGGCGATGTCCTTGACCCAAATGAGCAGCAAGGCGTCACGTGACTCTTCGGATGCGTTAAAGATGGCATCCGTGTCAAACGCATGCAGGTAGCCTTTGGCTTCTGCCTGCCCGCCCGATATGGCGGCGGTAAGCAACCTGTCATCGTCGCCGCTGATGGCCGTGATCGTTTCCGGATACAGGTGAGTGAATATTTCTTCAGATGTTAGGAACATGGTTAAATGCGTTTAGAATTGTTTTGTTTGCTAAAGGTCTTGATGCTGTCCTGGGCAAGGCTCGACAGCTTTTCGTTGAAGATGAAGTACGCGCCCTCAATGCAGTCGGCGCCGTCGGCCGGCGCGCTCAGTTGCGGGGTGATCAGCTTGAACTGGTCTTCCAGCCGTTGCATGTGCGGGTTGTCCTTTTCCGCGATGTTGAAGATCATCCTGCCCTCACGGTTGAGCGGTTCCAGGTTGCCTTCGATGCGTGCATACTTGTCAGGCTTTGGGCGCGGGTCGGGCGAGATGTTGACGTTCTTCTTGAACTTGTCCCTCGCGGTGGCGAAAAGAGGCTTGAAGACCTGTTGATAGAACGGGTCCTGTAGCTTGTTGTTCTCAATGAAGCTGTACACCTGGTTCTTTCCCTTGACATAGCTGTCTATGAAGTAGAACCAGTCGACAAAATCCGAGTTGGTGACCCTGTCCAGGTATCCGGTAATGACATACAGCTTGAAATCAAGGATTCCGACAAGGAAGTTCGACTTGAACGAATTGGCCTTGGTCTTGGTGTTGTTGGACGGTGCGGGGTCGGAATAGTTGACCAGGAACGGGAACTTTTCGAGTGGCGGTACCGCTCCCCATGTTATTTCCTTGAAGATGTCACCTTCGGAGATGGGGTTGTTGAAAAATTCCTTCTGTCCGGATGCGGTGCTGATCAAGGAAAGGAACCGGTCGATGTCCTGCTCGCTGTTCTTGGCCCAGGATGACATGCCGTTCTTATCCCTGATGTTGATGATATCCGGAAAATCGGCTTTCTTGATGGCTCTGGATATGCAACAATCCTTTGCGATGATGTTCCCGCAAAATAGGATACGATAATCACCCGACACCGAGAGGGTCGGTATGACGGCCTGCTCAATCCATTCCCATTTGATCTTGATGCGGTCCGGATTGCGGGTCTCCTCATCCGTGTCGATGTCGTCGAACCAAAGAAAGTCCGTACGCCAGGCCTCGTTCCTCGTACCGCGCGGACTTTGCCCGGCACCGATGGCCCTCCAGGAGGCTCCGCCCTTGGTCGTGAACTCACCATCCTCCCAACTGCCTGGCTTCTGCTGTGTGCCATAATCATTGATGATGCGTTGATTTCCTTCCAGGTTGGCTCTTACAGGCAACAAAAGCCGTTTGGCATTGGATTCGGAGTTGGATATGAGCAGCGTGTTTCTGACCTCACCCGTAAGGGCAAGCTTCATGTTTTCGAACATGGTCCTGGTTGTCTTGGCCAGCTCGCGTGACCAGGCGCGGACCTCATACCAGCGCTTATTTTTCATGATCCTCTTGGTCGCCTTCTTGTGGAACAGCGCCGGATCGGATTTGTAGTAAAGGGGAAAGTAGTATTTGAACCACGCCTCGTCGTCAGCCTCAAGCCTGGCGATGCGCTTGAGTTTCTCGCCGTGGGACTCGTTGTCGTCAATTGGTGTGGACTCCCTGAGCGATTTTAGGTCCTCTTCCCACAATCTTATCGCATCCTTTTCCGATGCTGTCAATCGTTTTCTCATCGCAGCCTGTCCTTTATGAATGCATCAAACAACGGGGCCATTCCTTGTGCTTGTGCCAGGTCCGTCTTGCGTATCCAATCAAGGAAACTCCTGAAGGTGGAAATGATGTCGGCAAGGCCGATGTCGGTCTCCATCTTGTCGATGGCTCCGGCCAGTTTGGAGATGGTGTCGGCTTCGGCCGTGGTGGCGTACCTCGCTCCGGAGTCACGGCTCGTGATGGCCTTGTTCAGCTCGGAGAGTTGCCTGTAAAGGTTCTTCAGCTGCTCTTCCTTGGTGATCGTGATGGAGACTTTAAGTTCATCCCACAGTCCATCCTTCACCCATTTGCATACGGTCTGGGCCGATACGCCAACGCGCTCGGCAATCTCCTTTTGGGACAGGTTCTCGCGTGTGAACAGCAGCTTGGCCCAGTCCTTTTTTTGCTGTATGGTCAGTTCCTTTGCCATCTCTTTTTTTGGCGAAGCTATTTGTAATAAGGAGGTTGGACAATTAAGTTTCCAAGGGTTGCAATAAATGTTTTAACCCTTGTAAGGTTATTTGTGTGATCGTTTTTGCAGCGGTTATTTTGTGTCAAAACCAACAAAAATGGCTAAGACATTTGTCCTTCACGATGAGAGCGTAAACTCCTATGGCTTTTGGATGCTTACATCCGGAGTCGTACTTGATCAGTTCAAAAAGAACCCGATCATGCTGTTCAACCATAACCGCTCCTATAGGGATACAAAAGATACGATCCTTGCAATCGGTCATTGGGAAAACATACGGATTGAGGGTACGGAGATACTTGCCGAACCGGTTTTCGATGCGGATGAGTTTTCACAGACCATTGCCGCCAAGGTGGAGTCGGGAACTTACAGGATGGCCTCAGTCGGATTTAGACCGATCCTATCGTCCGATGATCCTCAATACATCAAGCCAGGACAGAGGTATGAAACCCATCTTCAATGGAAGATCAAGGAGGCCTCGATCGTCGACATCGGATCGAACGAAAATGCCCTGGCGTTGTATGACGATCATGACAACCTTGTTGAACTTTCCGAAGGACAGGACTGTCCAGGACTCAAACTGCTTACCTCTAACGAAAACAATACAGAAATGAAAGAATTAGCCAAAATTTTGAAACTCGCCGATGGAGCGAACGAACAGGCCTTTATCGACGCGGTGAACCCTGTTATGAGTGAAAATGTGACGCTGCGCGAAGACCTCGAGAAGGAGCGCGATGCAAAAAAGCTTCTCCAGGACAAGGTTGATGCCATTGAACTGGCCGACCGGGCCGCCAAAACGGAAAAAGCGACCGCCCTGATCGACGCCGCACTCAAGGATGGCCGTCTGAACGAAACGCCTGAGGCAACCGTGAAAGCCTTTTGGGTTTCATCTTTCGAGACCAATTACGAGATGGCTGAAAAAGCTCTCGGCGCATTGCCTACCAAGGCAAAGGTGAATCAACCCGTCGTTGACGACACCGCCCTTACTCCCTGGCAGAAACGCCAAAAGGAGATTGAAGACAAGAACAAGAAAAAATAACCCCAAAAATATCAATTGACCATGGCAGTGAATATCAACTCCGCTTATGCAGGCGAGGTACTTGAGCAATTGCTCGTACGCGCCACAACTGGCAACGAAATCGTAGCCGGTGGCCACATCCACGTACAACCGAATGTGACCAAGAAATTTTCCATTCCGCGCCTCAAAGCCGGAAAGATGTTGCAAAAACGCAAGGAACAGCCCGTAGAGTCTGATTCAAAAGGCAATTTCGACATCGATGAGAAGTACCTGGAACCGAAAGACGTGATGGCTTTCACGTCCTTCAACCCGCGCGCCTTCGAATCCATCTGGCGTCCTTTCCAGCCCACCGGCAACCTGGTGTTCGCTGAACTGCCGTCCAACATCCAGAGCCAGCTGCTGGCTGAACTGGCCAAGGTGGTCGACTTCGAACTTGGTGACCATTTCATCAACGGCGTGTACGGAGATGGGGAAGGCTTTTATTTCAACGGCATCCTGACACGCATCGTGGCTGACGCTGATGTAGTCGTCATCGCTACCCCCGAAGCCCTGATCCAGAGCAACGTGATCGCCAAGATGAAGCTGATCCGCAAGGCAATCCCAAAAGCCATCAAGAAAAACCCGAACCTGAAATTCTTCATGTCCGTGGAAGATGCCGAAGGCTACGAGTACGAGCTGACCGACAAGCCGCAGAAGGGTGCCGACTATACCAACATGAACCCTGAACGTTTCAAGGGCATCCAGATCGTGCCTTTGGCCGACTGGCCCAAGGACGTCATCGTGGCCGCCGTGACCAATTCCGGCATCGACTCCAACTTCTGGGCTGGCGTATCCCTGGCTGATGATGCCGAGGCCATCCAGATTGACAAGCTGACCAACGCCGGCGAGAAATACTTCTTCAAGATGCTGATGAAAGCGGACACGAACATCGTGTTCGGTGAGGACATCGTCCTGTACGACGGTCGTGCCGCATCCGTGGCAGCCGGTTCCACCGACCTTGCTGACCTGGCCTTCGGTGCCGGTGACCTGGTTCCTGAATTCGACACCGAAACGAAAGCCTACACCATGGCCGTGGCCAATGCTGTGGACACCACTACGGTGACTGCAACCCGCGCCCAGGCCGGACAGGTCATCAAGCTCGGCTCTTCGACCCTTACCACCGGTGTGGCCTCCGCTGCCAAGAACCTTGCCGTAGGCGAGAACATTCTCAGCATCAAGGTGACGAGCGCCGATGGTCTGGCAACCGAAAGCTACGATGTGCTGATCACCCGCGCAGCCGAGTAACCATCCCTCAAGCGAATCATACCTATTCCATCTCCATCATCTGTGTCGAGGGCGCCTGAAAGCGTAAGCCGTAGGGCGCCCTTGTTGCAGGAAACAACCACCTCATCATGGCTAAGCTCCAGTATTTTGTTATCCACTGCACGGCAACCCCTGAAGGGCGAGCAGTCAGCAGTGCCGACATACGGCGCTGGCATACCGCCCCTTCCCCCGTGGGTCATGGTTGGAAGCAGGTAGGCTATACGGACATGATCCATCTGGACGGTCGCATCGAGCGTCTGGTGCGCAACAATGATGATGAGAATGTTGATCCGTGGGAGATCACCAATGGAGTGGAGGGAAAGAACCTTGTTTGCCGGCACATAGTTTATGTGGGCGGGATGGACAAATCCGGAAAGACAGCCCAAGATACTCGTACGAGCGCCCAGCTGGCGGCCATGGAGAAATTTGTAAAGGAGTTCCACAAGAGGTTCCCCCGTGTTAAAATCGTAGGTCATAACGCATTCGCCTCAAAGGCCTGTCCGTCCTTCGATGTTGCCGAGTGGCTTCGCTTAATCGGTCTATAATGGAAACCTCCTACATCGCCCAGGCAATTCCCTTGTGGTTCCAGGTGCTCAGCCTCATTCTCAATCTGCTGTTTGGCGGTGGCCTTATCCTTACGCTCATCACACTGAGGTCCTTCAAGCTCAAGTCCCAAGGCGAGGCCAATCAAGCCACGGCTCAAGCCGAGGTGGTCCGCCAGCAGGCCGACAGCGCCGAAATCGACAATGTGGACAAGATGGTCAAGATGTGGCGCGAGCAGGCCGAAACGTTCGAAAACAAATGGAAGACCAATGAGGAGCAAATGACGTCCCTTGCTGAAACCGTTGGAGAGCTAAAAGGGGAGGTTCGCCGTCTGGTGAGCATCAATACCAAAATTGTCAAATCACTCGATAAAATCAACGCAGACAACTATGAAAAGATCATTGAACAGATCAAGGCTGATATTCACTCTGCTTCTTAGCCTGGTACTTTTTTCGTGCCGGACCGTTAAGGAGACTTCACGCTCAGAGACCAACATTCGTAAGGAAGTTGAAAACAAGGTGGAGGCAACCATAAACACTGTCGTGGACTCATCCTCAGTCACCAAAGAGAATACCGAACACAGGACTTTAGACAGTACCACTACCCGAGTTGTGGATGTTTACCTGTCCGCTCCTGACTCCCTGGGCGCTCAGTATCCGCTGCGCATCACCTTTATCAATACCGAGGAGCTCAAGGCGACGGTTGAGCATGCTCTCAAGGTATTTCAAGCAAACAACCACAAATCGGAATCCATTAAGGTCAAGGCCGACCAGCGCGATCATCAGACGGCAGCCGTGGACACCAGCAATAAGGAGTCCAAGAAACCACCTGACGCATCCTACCTGCTTGTCACCGTCATTGTCATCGGTCTTATGGCAGCGGCATACTTCCTCTTACCCTGGAAAGACATTTTAAAACGCATTTCAAAACTCTTTAAATAACAATCAAAATGGCAGAAAACATTCTTTTGAAAGTTCGTATAGCCGGTATCGCATTTGCGGACCCTATCACGACAGCGGCCGGACTGGCCACAGCAACCTGGGAGGATCAACCCTTGACCCTCCGTGACGACGAAGTATCCATCGTGGAGGATGATCCCGATGAAAAAGAGGTGTTCTCACACGAGAACGACTCGGCGGAAGATTATGACATCACCGGAAAGGGTCTGTCGGCAAAAGGTTCATTCATCAAAATGACCCGCGCCCAAATGGTCGACCTGATCGGAGGAGCCACAGTTGGGGTGGATGCGGCCATGAAATTCCATAAGTCGGCTCGCAAGCTCACTCTTAACAAGGCCATCAAATTCACCCTGAAAAGCGGTGATACGATGATTGCTCCCAACGCCAAGGGTTTCGTACTCATCAATGCCGGACTTGGCGTGGACGGTGTCCAGAAATACCCCTGGAAGTTCAAGCTTTTGCAAGCTTCCGCAGAATGGGATTGCGACCTGGTATACTAAGCTATGGACGCTAACGCACGTATAGCGGCAGCTGATGCAATACTTGACAGGGGCGTGCGGTTTAAGATTCCACACGCCCCTGTGCGTATCCGTCTGTTGGGACTGGATAGGATAACAATCAGATCATTAAGGGCGGGAACCATACTGGAGATATCTCGAGTCATAGACAGCAACCAGATCGAGGATGCGATCATGCTCAAGGATCATGCCTTTCTTGCCCGATCGCTGGAGCCGATGGCCGAATGCATCGCCCTTGCGATGATCAACGGAAAGATTCGAATCAGGCGCTTTACCAAGTTGGTAAAAAAAATGGTTCTCAGCTTGCCCCCTGATGTGATCGTGGAGATATTCCTACACATCGAGAGGCTTAACCAGAAAAAGCTTTTTTTGACTATTACCAGATTCTTCTTGTTGCAGACTCAGATGATGACGAGTCCAAGGAAGGTGAATCAGGGGCAGGAGTAAAAGGGGAGTTAAAAGGCTATACGGACGGCCTTCATAGCCCTTGGGGAATGATCGGACAGATTAAGGACAAGCGCGGGTACACGCATGATCAGCTTTTGTGGGACACCTCCTGGCTTAATCTGCTCATGGAGGCGGCCGATCAACCCAGATACATCAAAGGCGCTCCCCGAAAGGTGGTGCCCGTGGCCGAAACGGCTGAAGACATTAAACAAACACTTGGAAGATAAAACCTATGGAACCCGTCGAAATTGAAATTAGGATGAAGCAAAACGTTGCCGAGGAGTCTGAAAAAGCCTCCAAGGGTGTGAACGGCATCGGTGCGGCTTCTGACAAGGCCACGCGCGAGCTGGAGGCGCAAGTGCAGCGGCAACTCATCACCATCGACAAGATCAACAAGGCGCTTGATCAACTCGAAAAGCGGGCGTCGGTCAAATCAACGACGGGGGTTGACGCCGCCCAGGTGGATGCAACTATGGCAAGGATCGGAAACCTCCGGCAGATGCTCACCGAGGCCAGTGCCGAACTGGTCACCATGCGTGTGGATGCCGAGAAGATCAACGCCGTGGTGGCAACCATGGTTCAACAGTACCGGCTGGTTGAGCAGGCCATCAAAAAAACACAGGCGGCAGGAAAGGGCGGTTCTCCTGCCATGGATTCGCTCAAGGAGGAGCAACGTGTGATCGTGGATGCCCTGGGTGATACCGGTTCTGAAGCTGAGAGTACGTTCGCGAAAATGTCCGGACTGGGATTGGCCACCAAGGATGCGTTTGACCAGGCAAGAAAATCGGTCAAGCAGCAATCAGACGTTGTCAAGAATCTGAAGACGGACCTTGACAGCATGCAGAAGGCGTATGACGGCATGGATGGCGGAAAGCAGAAGGATGCCCTTTCCAAGGAACTGGAGGCTACCCGAAAACAATATTCTGGAGCTGTTGTGGACCTTGATCGGATGAAAGTCAAACAGGACGAACTCCAAATTTCATCGCGACGGCTGACCGAACAGATGGAAGGCCTACGTGACAAAATGATCAAGCTTCGACTCGAGGGAAAGGAGAACACAAAAGAATACAGAGCTCTTGAGGATTTGTATAAAAGACTGGCCTCCGAATCAGCAGCAGTACGTTTTGCCGGTCAGGATAAAAGCGGTGTCCAGGGTCTTGTGCAGGGTGTGACCGGTCTTTCTGGTGCATTGACGGCAGGCGTTGGTGTTATGGGCCTGTTTAATGGCAAGTCAGAGGAAATGGAAAAGGTACAGGCGCGCCTTCAGTCTATGATAGCCATCACGATTGGACTTCAGGAAGCTTATAACCTGGTTGATAAGCAGGGTGCATTTTATGCAATGTATTTTACGAAAGCCAAGAACTTGCTTACCGCTGCAAATTTAAGGTTGGCCGTGTCGTTGGGTGTGTCAACAGCCGCTGCCGCTGCCCTAATGGCTGTATTGACACTCGGCGTGTCGGCCGCTATCGGTGGTGTAATATATTTGATGAGCAAATACAATAAACAAGCCAGCGAATCTGCGCAAATCATTCGCGATATAAGCCAAAAAGCGGCCGAAAGTGCTGTAGAACCAATTGTGAAGTTCAAAAGACTTCAGACCGAATATGCCAAGCTTGGGGATGATTTGAAGGCTAAAGAGAAATTCATTCTGGAGAATGCTGACGCATTTAAAGAGTTGGGAGTTCAAGTAAGTAGTGTTGACGAAGCCGAAAACATGTTTGTTCGTCACGCAGACACTTTTGTTGATTCCGTCATCAAGAGGGCAAAAGCTGCCGCTATGATGGATGTTGCCGCTGAAATATATAAGAAGGCACTGGACAAAATGTTGAAGGCACAAAGCATGCCTGATACCGTCGAATTCACATCAGCCCCACAATATGGAGGAACTTCGGTAACAACAGATGTTACGAACTCATCCAAGACTAAAGCGGTTAAGGAAGCAGAGACCGGAATGAAAGATGCTCTCAAAAAAGTGAATGGATTGATCACTTCGGCCCTTTATGAAACGGATGAAGCAAATAAGTGGCTTGAGTTGGAGTATTTCAAAACGGTCAAGAACATGTCCGTTGGCACGAAGCCCTATTGGGAACAGATGCAAAAAAATTACCTGGCTACGATCAATTCAATGACCGACAAGGAAGTCGGCACCAAAAAATGGAAAGACGCCATCAAGAATTATAAGAATGCGACGGCCAAAGTTGCGCTTTTTGATATAAAGGGGAATGACAGCAAGGCCAAGACGGCCGCCGAGAAACTTCTCAATGCCAATGATTCGCTTACCAAGATGTCCTTGGACTACGACGCCAAGATTGAGGCAGCGCGTGCAGCGGCCATCAAGAACGGTCGGTCGAATCGTCTGGCTGACGCCAAGTCCGATTTTGAAAAACAAAAGACACAACTGGAAAAAGACCTGATCGCCATTGGCAAGCTTGAGGAGGTAACCGGTAAGCCGGCTACTGAGCAACGTGACAAGAATAAGGAGCTTGGAACGGCCATCGAACAGCAATATCAGGCCAAAGTTACATCCATCAACGAGGTTGCCGATCGTGCACTGGCGGACATCATGTCCGATGCAAAAAGCAATTTTCAAGGTGAGCTCGACCGTAACCTGACGTCCATCGAGAACTATTACGATGATATCATACTCAAGGCGACTGAGGAAGGTGCAACTGAAGAGCAGCTGAACACGCTGCGAAACCAACGATTCCAGGATCGCGCTCGCGCACGTCGTGACGAAGCCATGAAGAACATTGATTTCGAACTTGATATCGAAAAGCGTCGCATCGAGATGTCCGACAAGACATACCTGTTCCAGGCCGACCGGCAAAAAGACCTGGTCAAGGCTGAGCGTGACGCCACTGTCAAACGCCTGGCATTGCTCGAGGCGCAATATAAGTCAACTCCGACACCTGAATTGGGACGCGACATTAAGAGTGCCAAGCTGTCGCTCGACGAATTTGATCAGACGCTGAAAGACCTTGATGTCAGCAAGCTGGAGGAGATTGCCGCTCTGGTTCAGTCGTTGTCCAAACTTGGGTCTTCCCTGTCGAAAACGGGTGGAGCCTTGGGCGAGATAGGTGACATCCTAACTGGCGTCACCTCCAGCGCTGACGACATCATGACCTCGTTCAAGAAATCGTCCTCGACGATGGATAAGATCAGTGCCGGCATCAGTGGACTTGCTGATCTATATTCCATGGTCGCTGATCAGATCGCGGCCAACAAGGCCGAACAGGACGAGTGGACCGCCGCCATCAAAGAGTCTCAGCAGGCTGCACGTATGGCACGCATTGAGCAGGAAGCCTATCAGCAGAGTAACATCTTCGGTGTTGAGAATCCGTATGCAAAAGTCATGGCTTCTGTCAAGCAGTACATGACAGCTATGAAGGAACTGAATGATTACTCGAAAGACATGGAGTCGGGTAAGGTTCAGACAGGAACGAAAAAAGTAATAAGCGGCGGGAATATTGCGAAGGGTGCCGGTGCCGGTGCTGCCGTTGGTGCTGCCGTTGGTTCGATCATTCCGGTCGTTGGTACTGCCGTTGTCGGACTTGTCGGTGGTCTTATTGGCGCGGCTATCGGTGCCGCAGTTGGTGCGGCCACGACTAAGGTTGTTCCCGTTTTCAAGTCCCTGAAGGAAACCTATGGCAAGGTTATCATGGACGACATGTCCCTGAATCCTAAAATACTTCAGGACTATGACAAATTAGATGCGACCACCAAGGCCATGGTGGACAACTGGGAGGAGATCAAGACCAAGGCCAAGGAAGCCCAGGAGGAGATGAACGCCGCCCTGACCGAATTGGCCGGTGATCTTGGTACCAAGTTGTCTGATTCACTGGTGGAAGCATTTCGCAACGGCGATGTTTACGATGCCATCGATGATTTTCACGGCAAGGTGACAGAGACCATCGAGGATATCATTGCACAACTCATTTTTGCGGCTGCTTTCGGTGATCTGTTTGATGAACTCGGCAAGCGATTCAAAGATAGCTTCGCCATTGGAGGTGACGGTTCGATCGTCGATGACCTAATGTGGTTCGACAGTACGTATAAAGGGCGACTTGATGCTTACAATACAGGCATGAAGCAAATGCAAGAACAAGGCAAGGCATTAGGTTACGACTTTTTCAGTCCTACATCAGAGCGTACCGGCACATCCAAGGGAGTCTCGACCGCTTCGCAGGAATCAATTAGCGAGTTGTCCGGTGGGGTGCTGGCCATGCGTAGTATGTTGGCCGAGATGCGCAACATGCAGCGGGATGAGCTGGCCATCATGCGGATGATCAATACTGTTCTGGATGCCATCGAGGAAAACACTGCTTATTGCCGTCTGCTTGAGACGATGGAAACAAATATGGACAAAATGGCCAATGCTATCGACGATATTGCTGTACGTGGATTAAAAATGAGATAAAATGATGAAAGGAGCTTGCATCATAGATGGAATAGATATTTCGGACTTTGGGATGTTCATCCTAAGGGAAGGGGACAATGATCTGTTGACTTTTCCAGAAAGGAAAGAGCCGGCACAGAATGATTGGTTCGAGCTCGAAGGATTGGACGTAGACTTGTCTGAAGTATTTTTCAGTGAAAGGAAGGTTACCGTCCAGTTTTATCTGAGTGCCCCATCGACAGCGGAATTCATGTACAATCTTGACAGCTTCTATTCGATCATGATGATGCCTGGTTACCGGAATATTTACATGAGGGATTTTAACAAGACCTTCACGCTTCGTTATCTCGGATGCCCGGCATACGAACATAGGCACGGCCTTGCCGCTGGCGGGAAGAAAGCCGGATACATAACAATGGACTTTATGATGGATGATCCGTTGCAGGTCTTCGGTCTTTCAACGCAACCGGTGTCAGCCCGTCCGAATCAATCGCACGTGACCATCAACGGGCTGGACCTGTCCCTCTTTGGCATTATCATCCAAAAGGTGTACCACACGGCCCTTAAGGCGCCCATGATCAAGGAAGGGCTTACCAGGAGAATAGAGCGCATGACCGGCCAATTGGCCGGCACCGGATTCACGCCGGTCGGAAAGTCGAAGGACATCACATTCGAGTGCACCATGATGGCTGACACGAGGAGTGAGTTCTATGACAATTACGATGCGCTCTTTCACCAGGCAACGATAACTGAGCCTGTCGAGCTCGGATTCGTGGAAGGGCGAACGGCGCTGTGCTATTACTCCAAGATGGATTCTTTTGTAAAGCTCAAGCCACTCTCGGCAGGTGCGAGCGTGACGTTCAACATCACTTTCAAGACCATCGATTCGGGCAGTCTCTTCATTGACGATCTGCGTGTGACGGAAGATGGACAGGTACGCATTACTGAGGACGGATTCGATCGTAAATTATGATTTAAACACAATTTAAAATGGCAAAAAAAATATCAGGTTTGGACCCAGCCGGCACATTGACCGGTCAGGAATTTTTTGAAGCAGTTCAAAAGGGTAATAGCGTAAAGGTCACAGCTGATCAGATTGCGACCCATGCCCTTGGACGTTTTAACCCAAAGATTTGGGGCATAAGAAAACAGAGTGGGTCGGCTTCCATATTTTGGGAGCGAATCAATCCGGAGATGCATGCAGAACGGCGGGTGCATAAGCAATGTGGCCGCTATTTGGAGGATTCAAATGCAAACAT
>Ga0302297_1000160_pt1 | contig 17905 bp, 14 predicted proteins | sample III_Fen_N3_2_FD_202094 | JGI IMG/M metagenome (GOLD analysis project Ga0302297, IMG submission 202094) | Peat permafrost microbial communities from Stordalen Mire near Abisko, Sweden - III_Fen_N3_2 | ecosystem: Environmental > Terrestrial > Soil > Wetlands > Permafrost | place: Sweden: Abisko...
AATTTCGACAAGTCATGCTTACCTCCACTCAATATTCTGTTTTACTGTCATCCCAAGCAAGATAAAACCGTTTTTGGTTTTTAATAGAACTGTATTTAGTATTATAATTTAATATCATTCAAAAATATACTTGTTTTTTTGTACATGTAAACATAATTAAATGGTTTTTCAACGTTTTCCAGTAGGCTCATTTCACCATGAAAAGCTGTTCTCTTATGATTCCAAGTAAACAAAAAAAAGCTGCCGGCAGGCAGCTTTTTTGGTTTCTAGATTTACATCTCCATATTGGCAGTCGTTCTGGGGAATGGCAGCACGTCGCGGATGTTTTGCATGCCGGTGACATACATGATGATGCGCTCAAAGCCGAGGCCGAAACCCGCGTGCTTCACGCCGCCAAACTTGCGCAGATCCAGATACCAGTCATACTGCCCAAGCTCCATGCCAAGTTCGGTGATGCGCTTTTCGAGCATATCCAGCCGCTCTTCACGCTGGCTTCCGCCGATGATTTCGCCAACGCCCGGCACCAGGAGATCCGCCGCGGCGACGGTCTTTCCGTCGTCATTGAGGCGCATATAGAACGCCTTGAAATCCTTGGGGTAGTCCGTCACGAACACGGGGCACTTATAAATCTGCTCGGTGAGGTACCGCTCGTGCTCGGTCTGCAGCTCCTGCCCCCAGCCGACGGGATACTTGAATTCCGCACCGCTCTCCAAGAGCAGCTCAACCGCCTTGGTGTAGCTCAGGCGCACAAAGTCGTTTTGAAGCACGACGTTCAGCCGCTCCAGCAGACCCGGATCGACGAACTTGCTGAAAAACTCCATCTCGGCGGGGCAGCGATCCAGCACGGTCTTGATGATGTATTTGATCATCGCCTCGGCGACGTCCATATCCCCGTTCAGATCGCAAAACGCCATCTCCGGCTCGATCATCCAGAACTCCGCCGCGTGACGCGCCGTAAAGCTGTATTCCGCGCGGAACGTTGGGCCGAAGGTGTAAATATCCCGAAACGCCATCGCAAACGCCTCACCGTAGAGCTGACCCGATACGGTCAGGTTCGCGGGCTTGCCGAAGAAGTCGCCGCTAAAATCAATGTTGCCGTCCGTACCCTTGGGCATGTCCTTGAGCGGCAGCGTGGTCACCTGAAACATTTCGCCCGCGCCTTCGCAGTCCGAACCCGTGATCAACGGGGTGTGCACATAGACAAAGCCGTTTTGCTGGAAAAACTCATGAATGGCGGCTGCGACTACCGAACGCACGCGAAACGTCGCCTGAAAGGTGTTCGTGCGCGGGCGCAGGTGCTGAATCGTGCGCAGGTACTCCAGCGTGTGCCGTTTTTTCTGCAGCGGGTAGTCCGCGGGGCATGCGCCCTCCAGCACGATTTCGCTGGCGCGAATTTCAAACGGTTGGGGTGCGTCCGGCGTCATGACCAGTTCGCCCGAAACCGCGATTGCGCAGCCCGTGGAAAGATTGTTGCCCAAATTTCGATCGTCGCGCTCAAAGACGACCTGAACGGGCGTAAAGCAGGTTCCATCGGTGAGTTCGACAAAGCCGAGGGTCTTGCCCTCGCGCACGGTGCGTACCCAGCCGCAGACTTCGACCGCGCCGACAAACGATTCCGGCGACTTTTGAATTTGAGACAGTTTGAGCGCCATAAGAAAATTACCTCTCATTGTTTATATTTGGGTTTTAGGGTTAAGGCATAGTATACCACATTTTAACATTCATAAAAGACCTAAGCACTGCATTTTTTGCAGAATTTACACGCAATTTTGCCGAATCGAACCTGCATTTTGATCAGAATTTGGTCGAATTGCAAACGATCATGAAATCCGCTTTCCCCCGACGACGGATATGGTATACTTGCCGTAGTATCTCAGGAGGGGAATTTTTATGTATTTTGGCAGTGGATCGGGCGACGGCATCTATATTATCCTATTGCTCGCGGTTATGGGCATCAGCCTTTACGCGCAGAGCAGGGTGCAGCGCACGTTTAATCAGTATTCGCAAACAGTAGTCTCGTCCGGCTTGCGCGCCGAGCAGATTGCGCAGCAACTTTTAAACCGCGCGAACAGCCCCGTGCAGATACAACCGGTACAGGGCAAGCTGACCGACCACTATGACCCGAAAAACGCCGTGGTGGGCTTAAGCACGCAGGTTTACGGGCAGAGCAGCATCGCAGCCATCGCGGTTGCGGCGCACGAAATCGGCCACGTGATGCAGTATCAGGAAGGCTATGCGCCAATTCGCCTCAGAAACGCGATTATGCCTGTGGCGTCCATCGGCTCCTATGCCGCGCCCTGGATTGTTATTCTCGGCTTTATGATGGGCAGCTTTAACCTCGCGATGGTCGGCGTGGTGCTCTTTGGCGCGATGCTGGTGTTTCAGGTGGCCACGCTGCCGGTGGAGTTCAACGCCTCCGCCCGCGCACTACGGATGCTGGAAGACGGCAACTACATCTCCAATGAGGAGAGCACCAGCGCAAAGAAGGTTTTAAACGCAGCCGCGATGACTTATGTCTGGGCGGCGGTGGCGTCGCTGATCAGCTTCTTAAGACTGCTTTCAATCGCGAACCGGTCGAGAAGGAACTAAGGGAAGATCGGTTTATGGGGCTTCGCCCCAAACCGCGCATGGAACAAAACATCTTAGAGCGAGGGCATTTGCCTTCGCTTTTTCGTGAATTTTTTCTGCTGCGTTGCCAATCTTATCCATTGAGTGATACTATTCCATTAGCATAATATGGAGGGTATTTCCGATGAAACTCCTATACAAAAGTGCGGTCACGCTGACGTTTCTAACGATCATCAGCATCGTGGTCTCCATTCTCTTTTCCGCAATGAGAAAGTTGCACATCGAAAGCTGGTTTTTCTTTAACTCTTCCGTCATGATCGGATTTCTATCCGGCTTGGTGCTGACTTCTCTGATTTCTCTGATCAATTTTCATCAATTGCAGAGAAGTAACGCAAAAGAAATCACCGCAGAACTAAGCGATTTCAAAAAAGAATCCGACGCTTTCCTGCGCCTGACGCGAGACTTGCCGAATGACCATGGCACGTTTGTTATTCCGGAGCAGAACCATCAAGAATTGGAACTCGCGCTGGCTCATTTGGATGATCGATCCAATAAAATCATGCGATGCGAGAGAATCTCCCCGCTCAAAGCAGCTTCGATTCGTAAACTCAGAAAAGTTGCCTCGACCTTAGCAAAATCAGAGCTTGCATTCTATCAGGCTTACTCTCCATTTGCCGAGAGTTGCAACATGGCTTATCACGTACATAACGTCCTTCCTTACCTGAAGGACGAAGTGGAGCTACAGGAAGCGCAAAGCAAGTTCAATCAAAATTTGCAGCAAATCTTTGCGGCGCTTGAACCGGAGAGTACGCTCGCAATGGTAATGCGGCAATACCAGGACCAGATCGGCAAGTTTCTGGGAACCAAGCGAGCGAAAGAAGCAATCTAAGCGCAAGAAGCGTAATACGGCACGCTGACAGGCGAGGGTTTTGTCCCTCGTTCTTTTTTATGCACGTTTCGGGTGTTGAAGTTCGCTATTTTTTACTATATGATATAGCGTAGAGTGCATAAGGAGGAACCAGTATGCGTGACGAACGGCTTGATCGGCTGGCCGATCTGCTCTTAACCTATTCCCTCAAGCTCAAAAAAGGCGACCTTTTCGAAATCAACGGCGGCGTTCTCGCCAAGCCCCTCATCAAATCTTTGCTCAAGCGCGCGCATGAACTCGGTACCGTGCCGTTTGTGAAACTTTCGGACGACGAGATCAGCCGCCTGTTCTTCGGCTTTATCGACCCCAAAGACCCCGATGCTTCCCGCCACGCCATCGACGCGCAGCTGGAATGGGAAACCAAATACTGGGATCACATGGTAGCGCATGTGGACATCGGCGTGGACGAAAACGACGCGGAGCTCTCCGCCGTGGACAACACCGCCATGACCTACTACCGCAACATCCGCCGCCCGCTACGCGATAAAATCATCGACGAGCGCCGCTGGGTCTACCTCCACTGGCCAACCAAGGCTGACGCGCAAAAGGCCGGCATGTGTTACGACGATTTTTACGAATTTTTCCTCACCGCGGCTCTTGTTGACTATGTGCAGATGGAGCATGACATGCAACCGCTGGTCAAGCTCATGGAGCAGACCGACATGGTGCATATCCTTGGTCCCGGCACCGACCTGACCTTCTCGATCAAGGATATCCCGGTCATTTCCTGCAACGGCGAACTCAACATCCCCGATGGCGAAGTTTACACCGCCCCCGTGCGCGACAGCGCAAACGGCGTGGTGCAGTATAACACCCCAGCCATGCGCTACGGCAAGAAATTTGACAACCCACGTCTCGTCTTTAAAAACGGGCATATCGAAGAAGCAACCTGCGACGGCGACATCGCCGGGTTCAACGAAATGCTCAACGCGGACGAGGGCGCGCGCTACCTTGGCGAGTTTGCAATCGGCGTCAACAACGCGGTGACAAAATCCATCGGTAACACGCTCTATGACGAGAAAATCGGTGGTTCCTTCCACCTCACGCCCGGCTGCGCCTATGCAGACGCCTTCAACGGCAACAAGAGCCAGTTGCACCTCGACATCGTCTGCATCCAGACGGCGGCGTTCGGCGGCGGCGAGATCTGGTTTGACGGTAAGCTCATCCGCAAGGACGGCGTTTTCACCGTTGACGCGCTCAAGGGGCTGAACCCGTAAATTCACCTTGATACTTCCGCCCGTGTAACTCTCCGGGCGGTTTTGTGGAGCAAAAAAGGACGTGATCACATGAAAGAAACAGTACGTAGTTGGGTCTTTGATATCGTTGCGTGTGTGTTTGGCAGCGCGCTGGTCGCCGCGGGGCTGGTGCTTTTCACCATCCCGAACGACATCGCGCCCGGCGGTGTCTCCGGACTCGCCACCGCGCTGGCTTATGTTTCGCCCGTATCGGTCGGACTCTGGACGCTTCTGCTCAATATTCCGCTCATTGCGCTCGCCTGGTGGAAACTGGGCTTTCATCCGCTGGCAAAAACCATCGTGACGACGCTGCTGCTCTCCGGCTTTATTGAGCTGTTTACGCGTATCCTGCCGCCATACAGCAACAATGTCCTGCTGGCATCCGTGCTTGGCGGGGTGCTCTGCGGGGTCGGCATGGGCGTGATCTTTGTGCGCGGGGCAACCACGGGCGGGACAGATCTGATCAGCCTGATGCTCAACCGCGCATTCCCAAACATCTCCGTCGGTTCGCTGCTGCTCATTGTAGACGCTACGGTGGTCGTGTTTGCCGTTTGCGTGTTTCGCAACATAGAAGTCGCATTGTATTCCATCGTAACCATATTCGTCACCTCACGCACCATAGACGCCATCATGCAGGGCGTTGATCACGCCAAAGTGATCTACATCGTCACCGAGCGCGCAGACGATATCCTGTCGCTCCTGGCTGAGGCGCTCGGCCACGGGGTAACGATTTTGCAGGGACGCGGGGGCTATACCCGGCGGGATAAGCACGTGCTGATGCTCGTCGTGCGTCGAAATTCCTTTGCCCAGACGCTCAAGTCGATCAAGCAAATCGACAAAGAGGCGTTCATCTTCGTGACCGACGCAACGGAGGTACACGGAGAAGGATTTAAGCCGATGGAGTAAGTGGGCGTATCTGGGCTTTGCCCTATCCCTTTCGCGAGAAAAGACGCATAACATAAGAACCTCCGAGTTGAATTCGGAGGTTCTTTTTCTACTGATTCTCAGATTTCTTCCGGCACTTGCAGTTCTTCCAACTGTTCCGTTGCTGCTTTCGCCAGCTCCGCCTGCCCTGCCTCGTTTGTGTACATATGCTTGCGGAAGACGATGAAGCGATAGACGCTAAACTCCGTGATGAGGTTGATCACCATGGTGCCAAAGAGCACGATGTATTCGTTCCAGCCTGCCTGCGTGAGCGCCTCGCCCCACCAAGTGGACAAAGGCGTGAACACGACGTAGTAGGCAAATATCTGCATCATCGCCAGCGGCACGTTCTTGGCCGACTTAAAGGTAAACTTCCGGTTGACCGTGAAGTTATACACCACCGAGAGCGTCAGCGCAATGAGGTAACTCGGCCAGTAGTCCCAATGCATGGTTTCGTTCAGCAGCGTAAAGGATGCCGCCTGAATGATCCCGGCCGAAGCGGAAAACAGAAGGTACTTAAACCCTTGCAGAAAATTCTGCTTTTTCGTGAATCGCGCCTCTAACTTTGCGCCCATCTCTGACGCTTGATCAAATTCGTTTTGCGTTGTTCTATCCTCCCGGTCTATTGATTTTCTGTTTCGTCATCGTCCATCCCGTCGAGGACGCTATGATTATCCCCGTCGTCCTCCTGCGTCTGCGCAGCACTATGCTGCATCGGTTCGGATAACGTTGAGAAAAAGGAAATCGCGTCCTTGCCGCTGCGTTTCACGTGATAAAGCGCTTCATCCGCGGCCTTGTAAAGCTTCTCAAAACTCTCCCCGTCGCGGTTATAAACGGCGATACCAACGCTGATGGAAACGGGAATGCCGATTTTGCGGCTTAACCCGGCCATCTCCTCACGCAACGCCTCCGCTTTGTCCAGCGCGACGCCGTCATCGCTGGCGTTTTTGATGAACGCCATGTATTCATCCCCGCCGATGCGGGAGAGATAGTCGCCGGAGCGGAACAGTCTGCGCATGCCGTTTGCAAACGAAACGAGCAGGTGATCTCCCTTTGCGTGGCCCAGCGTATCGTTAACAGTCTTGAAATTATCGAAATCCAGCATAATCAGCGCGTGCCTGCCGCCCAGCCCCTCACCCGTGAGATAGGCTTTGATGTTTCGCTCCATCGCGCCGCGATTCAAAAGCCCCGTCAGCGGATCGCTATCCGCCTGGCGAATCAAACGCTGCATCGACTGCTTTTGCCGGTGGATATCAACAATCTTGCCGACGAGCTGCACCGCTTGCTTGTCTTGATCGAATACGGAGAAAATCTCCACACGCTTCCAGTGAACTATGCCGCGCACATCGATCATCCGCAGTTCCGCGCGCGCCTCCGCGTCTCCGGCGCGTAGCTGGTTGATCAGGCTTGCAAACACCTGCCAGTCCTGCTCAAAAAAGAAATTAGTGCAATGGTCCATATTGTCGATCTTACAGGCGGGTGGCTGGCAGCCAAACATGTCTACAAAGCTGTCGTTAAACGAAATTTCCCCCGTATCCAGTTTAATCAGGAAAAATACCTCGTCGGAAAGTTGGGAAATCAGCTGATAATTCTGTGTGCTCTGACGCAGCAAGTCCTTGTCCGCTTCCAACGTTTTTACCGTCTCCCGCTCGTGCCCGTAGGCTTGCGCCGCCATGGAGACACCGATGAGCAGGATGATGCACAGCATCGCCATATGGTAGCTGCTGACCTGCCGCGCAATCACATCCGCCGTGTCACTCGATACCACCGAGAAGACATACCAGTCGTATGCATCTAGCTTTTCGCAAGCCGCGTAATAAACCTGATCGGAAGAACGAATGCGAAACGTGGCAATCTGGTCCTGGCGAACTTTCTCTTTCAGTTGATCGATGGTCACTTCTTTTCCAAGCACTTGATTGTTGATAAATGTGTTGATCGGATCGCCCACCTTGACAAGGGTCATACCTTTCTCTACAAACAGTACTTTGCCAGTTGCATCGCAAACAAATGATTTGGCAGCGCCCTCATAAGCCAGCGTGTTGAGCTGTTTAGAGAAATTTTGATTACTCAGCGTCGCAAACAGCACGCCTCGCACGCCGGTATGCGTGTCCACATGTGCGGAAACGAGCACATCCCTCATCCCGCTGTCTTTGTTCACTTCGCTTGTCGTGACTACGGTTTCCCCGTTTAGGCTGCGCAGGAACCAGTCCTCCGCGCGAACGTTCATCCGCGTCCGATCACTGTTCAGCAAATCCCCCATCAGATTTGCGTAGCCGATTTCGACAATCTCCGCGTCGCCCTGCAATTCGGTTCGGAGCGACTCTACCAGCGTATTGGGGCCGGTGTCGCTGTCGTAGTTTGCGATGAGTTGTACGCGCAGGGTAATCAGCTCGACATATCGATCCAGCGTATTGGTTTGCTGGCGCACCGTATCCTCCAGAATCTGATAGGTGCCCTTGCGGATTGCACCGACAATTTGGCTCTGCAAGGCAAAAAATGCAATCATCATCACGGCTGCCGCAACGAGCGGAAAGCCGAAATAACGCAGTAGGTTTTTCAGGAAAGCGCGCTTCGATTTGCCTTGCTGCACGGTATCCCGCCCTTCTGTTGATGCAACTGTAACAAAGCTGAACAGATTGGTTCGTTATGTGTGTTTACGATTTCTTGTGTGAATTATATCGGGTATTCCGTCATTTGTCACTTGATCTGTTGAATTCTCCGTTCTTTTCACATCTGTGCACAATAAAAGGCGGCAGTCGCCCACGTTTGCAGGCAACCACCGCCTTATTCTGTTTGGATCGTGAGTTTCTTCGCGCTTAGATGCGCGCGACTCCGCTCTTTCTCGCCGCCTCGGCAACCGCCGCCGCGACCGTCTTGCCAACGCGGGGGTCAAACGCCTTGGGAATAACGTTCTCCGCGTTGCGATCTTCGTCCGAAATCAGTCCCGCCAGCGCGTACGCCGCAGCAACCTTCATCTCGTCATTGATGTCGCTTGCGCGCACATCAAACGTGCCGCGGAAGATGCCCGGGAACGCCAGAACGTTGTTGATCTGGTTGGGGAAGTCGCTTCTGCCCGTCGCGATGACGGCGGCGCCGCCCGCTTTCGCGTCGTCGGGGAAGATTTCCGGCGTGGGGTTGGCACAGGCGAAGATAATCGAGTCTTTCGCCATGCTCTTGACCATATCCACGGTGACCATGTTCGGCGCGGAAACACCGATGAACACATCCGCACCCACCATCGCGTCCGCAAGCGAACCCGTACGCTTTTCACGGTTGGTGATCAGCGCCATCTCTTCTTTGATCCAGTTCATGCCGCCCTTGCGTCCTTCGTAGATGATGCCCGCGCGGTCGCACAGAGTCACATCGGCAAAGCCATCCGACAGCAGCAACTTGGTAATGCTGATGGCAGCGGCGCCTGCGCCGTTGATGACGATTTTTACTTCATTCTTCTTTTTACCGACCACCTTGAGGGCGTTGATGAGCCCCGCGAGGGTGACCACGGCGGTACCGTGCTGGTCGTCATGGAAGATCGGGATATCGCATTTTTCTTTGAGTTTGCGCTCGATTTCAAAGCAGCGCGGGGCGGAGATGTCTTCGAGGTTGATGCCGCCGAAGCTGCCGCTGAGCAGGTAAACCACGTTGACGATATCGTCCACTTCCTTGCTCTTGATGCAGAGCGGGAAGGCGTCTACATCGCCAAAGGCTTTGAAGAGCACGCATTTGCCTTCCATGACCGGCATGCCGGCTTCCGGGCCGATGTCGCCGAGGCCGAGCACGGCGGTGCCGTCCGTCACCACGGCGCAGAGGTTCCAGCGGCGGGTGAGTTCATAGCTGAGGTTCACGTCTTTTTCGATCTCGAGGCATGGCTGAGCCACGCCCGGCGTATACGCCAGAGAAAGGTCTTCGCGCGTGGCGACAGGTACGGTCGCCTTGACTTCGATTTTGCCTCTCCATTCCTTGTGCAGGCGGAGGGACTCTTTTGCGTAATCCATGATAATTTCTCCTTGTTTATCGTTTTCTTTATTTTGATGCTTGTTCTAGCGGGTATTTGTGCGGCATTTTACCGAAAAGCCGGTTTTTTCAAACGGGAACTTGTCGGGCAGATTCTTCATGAACTGACCTTGTCTTATTTTTCAAACGGGAACTTGTACGGTAAATTCTTCTTGTCGCGGATGGCGATGAATTCCTTCTGCACCGCTTCGCCGACGGGAACGCCCTTGTCTTTGCGAACCAGCCAAATATCGTGTTCTTTTTCGCCAGCGGTATAGATGCGCTCCTGCCCCGGTGCCTTTTCCGATGCGCGCAGCTCGCGCAGGATTTCGCCCGCGATCTTTTTGAACGTCTCAAGCCCGCAGAAAGCTTCGGGATCGATGACGATGAAAAAATGCCCCAGATGATACGGCTTCTTGTTGCCGTTTTCGTCGCGATCGACGCACATCTTCAGGAAGCTGCCTGCCTGGAACGCGGCGGAGAAGATTTCAACCACCGTTGCATACCCGTAGCCCTTGTAGCCTGCCAGGTCTTCGCCGATGCCGCCGAGGGGAGCCAGCGCGGCGCTGCCGTCCGTGAGACCCTTGAGGATTGCGTTGCTGTCCGTCATGGCGCTGCCGTCACGGCCGATGACCATGCCGGCGGGGGTGTCTTTGCCGTTTCTTGCGTAATACTCAATCTTGCCGCGCTGGCTGATGCTCGTGGCGCAATCCAGCGTGAAGGGGAAGTCCTCATCCGTCGGCAGGCCGAAGGTGAGCGGGTTGGTGCCAAGCATGTTTTCTACGCCAAAGGTTGGGGCGATGCTCGGGCGGGCGTTGGTGCCGGAGATGCCGATGAGACCCTCTTTGACCGCCATGCTCGTCCAGTAACCAGCGATGCCGTAATGCGAGCTGTTGCGGATGGCAGCCATCGCCATGCCGTATTTCTTCGCCTTCTCGATGATGGTATTCATCGCTTTGTAGCTCGCGACCATACCCATGCCGTCGTGTGCGTCCACAACCAGCGTGGTGGGGGTGTCTTTGACGACTTCGTATTCGGTGACGGGGTTTAGGATACCCGCGTCGATGCGGTCGAGATAGATGGGTTTAAAGCGGTTGCAGCCGTGGCTTTCGATGCCGCGGCGATCGCTCTCCAGCAGAACGTCCGTGCAGATTTTGGCGTCCTCGAGCGGTACGCCATAGGCGACAAACGTGTCAATCATGAAGCCCTGAATCATGTCCCAAGAGATATACGGTCTGGTTTCTGCCATAAGTCATTCTCCTCCTGTTGTTGTGTTCTTCTCGTTTTTCGGTTGAGAAAAAATTCTGTACTGTATGCTTTGCGTGTGCTCTGCTACCTGCACGCCGCTCAATTTATCATTGCGGACATGAAAAAAGGAGCATACGCAAAACAAGTCGTGCGCCGCTCCGAACTCCAAATCTCAGTGGAACTTTTGTACGAGAGTATCATATCCCGAAATAATTGGGATGTCAAACCTGTTTTTGGCGTTTTTCTCGCGGCGTGCTTGCGCTTTTGGCACAATTTGCCTATGCTAGTAGCATACCATATGGAAGGAATTTTTTCACTTGGAATATGCCGCGCAGCAATTATTGGATCAAATACAGAATAACCCCGTCATCGCCGCCGTCGGCAACGAGGAGGAGCTTTCTGCCGCGCTCATTTCCGACTGCCGCGTGGTGTTTATGCTCATGGGCAACGTGCTCGACATCGGGGAACTCACCCGCCGCGTTCACAACAGCGGCAAACTTTGCGTGATCCATCTCGACCTCATCGAAGGCTTCTCCAGCAAGGAGATCGCCGTAGACGCGATTCAAAAGGCGACGGGTGCCGAGGGCATCATCAGCACGCGCGGTACGCTCATCAAGCGGGCAAAGCAGCTGGGGCTCGCGGCGGTGCAGCGCGGATTTATGCTTGACTCCCGCTCGCTCAACAGCTTCGAGCAGCAGATTCAGCAGAGCAAACCCGACTTTGTGGAGATTTTGCCGGGGCTTTTGCCAAAGGTGATTGCGTCGCTCAAGGAGCGGATCGACGTGCCGATCATCGCGGGTGGATTCATCCACGAAAAAGAGGATGTCATCGCGGCACTACAGGCGGGCGCGCTCGCAGTCTCTGCCTCCAGCCCCAAGATCTGGTCGGTATAAAGAAGGAAACATAAAACGATCCCGCGGCGAAAGCCGCGGGATCGTTTTATAGTGCGTCAGCACCTCGGCAAGCTCGCGGCAGCGACAGACTGTCCAACCCGGCGGGACTCTTCATCCGGCAACAGCAGGTTGATCTTCTGCGCCAACTGCGGATAATCACTCGTAAGCGTCTCGCGGCAGGCGGTCTCGATCAGCCTTCCACCCTCGCCGGAGACCACGCGACCTAAGAGCAACAGATGGCGGATTTCGTAAAACGCGCTGTAGAGCGCGAGCGCATGCGCGAGGTAAACACCAATGCTTCGGTAAACCCCCTCTGCCACCGTCCAGCCTTCCGAAAGTAGCTTCTGCACTTCCTTGAGTTTCTCTGCGGGTGTGAGCGCGTCGGAGAGCGTAATCCCCGCGGCGGGAGCAAGCTTGATCAACGCGTCCTGCGAAAAGTATTTGCAGCCAACACCCTGATCCCCCGACCACTCGTCCACCATCGCGCTTTCACTGAGGTCAACCGGCGCAAACGCCAGCTCGTTGAACCAACCGAGGATATTCCCCTCCGCTTTTACGTAGCCTACCGCCTCGCTCGTGCCCATCGCAAGCCCCATTACGCAGCCCGATTGCAGCTCCATGGCACCCGCCAGCGCGGTCACGTCCCCATCGTTGGCAACCGCAATCGGCATATCACCGAGCGCTTGAGCAGCTGCGTGATAGATGTTCTTCACAAACGGGCGCTCGCTGTGCGGCACCTTGAGAAAGAGCGAGGACACCATTGGGCTGTTGCCAACGAACACGCCCGCAGATGAAACACCAATTGCGTCCACGCGCGGCATCTTACTTGCCGCCGTTTGAAACGCCTTGACGATCTCCTCATAATGATACCGCGGATCACTCTGCGTTTTGGGATGCCAGATGACTTCTTCCGAATATACCACCTCGCCGTCGATCACAGCAGAGACTTTTCGGTCGCTTCCGCCCGCGTCAAAGCCGATGCGGCAGCCAGTCTTGTTTCCACCGATGGAGACCGCCTCCCCGTACGCGGCGGGAAAATCCGCCCCGTTGCAGGCAACAATCGAGAATCCGCGCTCAAACACGTCGTTCATAAACCCGGCGTCAAACGCGCGCGCGCCGCTAGGCGCATAAGCCCGCGCAAGGCGATGAGTGATCGCATCTGCCCCACAGATCGTCACGCGAAAGCCACCGACGCTCCAAAGCAAAAACTTCACCATTCGCTCAAGATAGCGATAGTCCGCTTGATCGTGCGCGCCGTCGTGTATCAGCGCGGAATCGCGGGTTACGATGCGACCGCCCGCTGCCTCAACCGCGATGCGGACAGGGTGGGCCGCCTGCGCTTCATATGCGCGCATCCACGCACCCATTGGGATAAACGCCGCGTCCAGCTCCGGCAGACGTGGTGTTCCGTAGTCGATTCCTAAGTATTGCATGTGTTTCCACCTTTGAATGTATCAAACAAAATTGCGATAAAACGCGCAGATCAAATCAGGGAAGATCGCCTCCCCAACCGTTCACGCACGATAGCCGATATCCTCCGCCAGCGCGCGGTCGATGATGACCGTCACGTCCGGATGCGTCTTCACCAGCGTCGCGGGGTTTTGTACGTCCAGCTCTTCGTTGAGCAGCAGCCCCTTCATCGCCTCGGCCTTGCTCTCGCCCGTTGCGAGCAGCAGCAGCTTTTTTGCGCGGAGAATATCGCCCATGCCCATAGAGATCGCTTTGGTCGGCACCTCGTCCCGCGTGGTAAAAAAGCGTGCGTTCGCGTCGATGGTGCTCTCTTCCAGCTCCTCGACATGCGCGCCGTCATAAAGCACATCGCCCGGCTCATTGAAGCCAACGTGTCCGTCTACGCCGATGCCCAGCAGCTGCACGTCGATGGGTTTCTCCGCCAGTGCCTCGCGAAACGCCTTAACGTTCTCCTCGATATCACCCGTGCCCTTGGCGACGATAGTGTTCTTCTTGTCGATGTTGATCTGATCAAAGAGGTTTTCGTCCATAAAGCAGCGGTAGCTCTGCGGGTGATCCGGCGCTAGCCCGACATATTCGTCGAGATTGATCGTATTCACGCGCGAAAAGTCGAGCTCGCCCGCTTGATTGGCTTTCACAAGGTAAGGGTAAACGCCCTGCGCGGTACTGCCCGTGGCGAGGCCGAGGCGCGCATCCGGCTTGTTGCGGATGACGTCTGCAATCATGGTTGCGGCCAGTTCGCAGGTTTTTGCAAAGCTTTCGGTTACGATGATTTTCATGTTTGTTGTTCCTTTGTCTTGTTGTTCAAAAGAGTTTTATTGATAAGTTTTTTGAAATAAAAGAGCTTTAATTGCATGTTTTTTAATCAAAAGAGCTTTACTTTTTTCAGTCTTCCAGGTTGGAAACAACGATTAAATCCCCGAATAAATGCGGCACATGGAAATCTACCTGTTCCAAGGGAGCCCAGCTGCCCCAGTGCGGATGATCTGTATGGTCGCCACACTTGTAAAAATTGCCGCGCATGCGATGCCCCGGCGCAAAGCTGCAATCCCGCTCATAGAGAGCCTCCAGCAGCGCGGTTTTGAGCAGGCAAGTCGCCCGCCAGAAATCTTCCCTGTCCGCGGTAAACCGTTCTACCGCGACCTCCGGGTGCGCAAGTCCGCGCTTGAGCACATAGTTGCGCGAATGCCGATCGGTTCCAAAGGAGCAGTGCGCGGCGCCGTTTGCGTTCATCTCCAACCCGACGTAGCCGTACTGCGGCAGGTCGGGGAAGCAATCGAGAAACGCCTCCATGCAGCTATCCGTGTGGACAGGATCGTTGGGGTTGTGGTAGACCGCGCGTGGATTTGACTCGCGGCAAACCATCGAAACTTCCAATCCCTCGCCCGGCAAATAGACCACCTGCCCGCGCGTTTGCGCAGAGGCCGCACCCTCGGGGCGGTCGTGCGAAACCGTGAATGTTTCGCCGGTATGCGCCGCGCCGCCGGCGATGGTTGCGATGTGGTAAATCGGTCTTGTTTCCACGACTTAGTTCTCCATCCATTCGCTGCCCGCGAGGAAAACGCGCTTGAGCGAAAAGTCCGTATTCAGCACGAGGAAGTCCGCGCGCTTGCCGTTTGCGATTGTGCCGACTTCGCCATCGACCCCAAGCGCGCGGGCAGGCGTCTCACTCGCCATGCGCACCGCAGCCTCGACGGGAATGCCGAAGGAAAGCGCGAGACGGAAAATGCCGAGGAGGTTATTTGCGGAGCCCGCGAGTGTTTCCGGCGCGTCCGCGAGCCGAGCCACCGTGCCATCGAGAATGATCTTCTGCCCGCCGAGCATGTATTCGCCCTTTGGCATACCGCAGCAGGCGAGCGCGTCGCTGATGAGGCAGAGTCGATCCGCGCCAAACATGGAAACCGTAGCACGCACGACGCTCTCATGCACATGCTGACCATCGCATATCAGCTCCGCCAACACCCAGGGAGACTCGGCAGCCGCACCCACCACGCCGGGCGCACGGTGCAAGAACGAAGGCATCGCGTTAAACAGATGCGTAATATGTGTTGCCCCCGCCGCAAGAGCGGCCTTTGCCTGATCGTAGTTCGCGTCTGTATGCGCAATCGAAACCGCGCAGATCTTGCTGACTGTTTCGATGTATTCGATCGCGCCCGGAAGCTCCGGCGCGACATCCGCAATCTTAATCAATCCCCGCGCCGCCTCGTTGAGCCGCAGGAACATCTCATAGTTCGGGTTTTGCAGATAGGCGCCGTTTTGCGCGCCCTTCTTTTTCTCCGAGAAAAAGGGCCCTTCCATATGGATGCCGCGCAGCACAGCGCAGCCTTTCGGCGCCTCGGCGGCAAACTCCGCCGCGGTAGCGTAAGCCGCGCGCAGTTGCTCCTCCGGCAGTGTCACGGAAGCGGGCGCAAACGAGGTAATCCCGTTTTTGGCAAGATACCGCGCGAGGATGATCAAACCTTCCCTATCCCCGTCCGAAAAATCTTTGCCCGAATTGCCGTGGTTATGTACGTCGATGAAACCCGGCACAACATACGCGCCGCCGAGGTCGATGCCTTCGCCGTCGCTTGCCGTGAGCACGCGAGAGAAACGACCGTTTTCCACCGTGAAACCACCTTTGTGAAAGCGGAAGTCGGGACCAAACACCATTGCGTTTTCATAGTTCATCTCAGTTTTCCTCCGCAACATTTCCTCGTTCAGGTTTCGTTTTACGAGCGACAACAAAAGAGTGTATCGACTCATCTCTACTATGCTTCAGGCAGATCCAAAAACGCAAGTAAACACATTCATCATAGTTAAATTTGCTACAAATAGAATCGATTTTGCCTCAACGCGAACGCGCGTATTGTATGCGCCTAGTTCGCTCATTTGTTACATACATATTATACACCTGCAATGTTTTTATTCGCAAGCCGCGCGTATAAACCGCCATGCATATGCAAGAAACAACAATCATTGACTCATTCGAGCGCAAGCGGCATCGCGCCGTCTGATCGATCGATTGTCCAAATAAAAACGGCCTGCACATGACTGCAAGCCGTTCATGGAATCCGTAGTTTTAGCCTTCCCCGCGGTTATAGATTGGGTCGTCCTCGCTGGGCACGGTGTCCGAATAGCCCCAGACGAGACCATCCGGAATTCTGCGCTGGTAGCTGTCCTCAACCGTGCCGACGCGTTTGTTGCCGTGGCGGTTGAGCTGCTCTCCCATAAACAGCATGCAGGCCGAAACGCCGCCGTCGAGATTATAAGCCTCAACGCAGCCTTCCTTCACAAACAGCTGTCCAAAGGCGGAGAGGCGCATGCCGTAACTATAATCCTTCTGGCGACCGTCTACCACGATCGCGACAAAGTGCCCGGGGTCGACCATGCCCAATCCGGTACGCGGGTTGGTTTCGTTGCCGATGCGCGCCGTATGGTCGATGTCTTCGGTGGTGAAGACGCCTTCGCGGATAAACGTCGGCCCAAACGAGAACGCATCTCGCACGCCATCCATCAACAGTTCGGACGCATTGGTTTCCTTCGGAGAAAACAGTCGAAGTGTCATATCCGGATACATCGCCATGATGTCGCTCTTGGCGCTGTCTAAAAACACGTTGCCGTCGCGAATCAGTATGCTCTTATATTGCGAGTCACTCTCGGTTAAGTTGTCCCCGGTGATCATCAAAACGGCTTTGTTGCGCCGCGCGAGAATCCAGGGTTTAATCGCGCCCGCTCCGTTGCGATTGTCCGCCGATTGTACCGTGCGGAATGAATTGACATCCCGCATGCGAATATGGGCGACAAAGTACACGAGCGGATAGGTCTTTTTGCTGTAATTGACATACTCGGTGTTCACGCGGTCAATGATGATAGAGAGCGTGTCCGTGCGGTATTCCCAGTGTCCTTTATCCTTGTCAACGACGACGACTTCTTCCGGATCGCCCGGCTGGCGATAATATTCGTCGTCAGCGGACGCGACAATCGCCGTTTCCGTCGGCTCAGCCGATACTTCCGGCGTCGGGGTCGGTTCCAGCGTTGCGGTTGCCGTCGGTGCGGGCGTTTCTGACGGCGCTGCAGGTGCAATCTGTTTTTTCGCGTAATAATTCAGCGCGCCGGAAGCGAGAAGGCCAAGCAGTAACGGCAGCAGCGAAAGCAGCACCGCACCGCCGCGCACCCTGCCATGCCGCCGCCGGAGCCCGAAGGCTAGCAACAACACCAGCGAAAGCACGGCGGCCCCCGCCGCAATGCCGATGAGCACGGTCTGCGATGCGCCAAGCGAAGCCAGCAGCGAAGTGCTCTGCTGCGCAGGTTCGGTTTGCGGTTTTTTCGTAACGGTGGTGGGCGCGGCAGCCGCAGGCTCCGCCGTGGGTTCCACGGTCGGCGTCGGCGTTGGCTGTGGCGTCGGCGTCGGGTCTATATATCCGCTTAATGTCGCGGTGTCGATGTTTTCAAAGAGATTATTTGCCGCTGCGTCGTCCCCAACCGTGCTATTCGTAAGCAGGAAGGAAGCGGACGGAATCAGTTCGTTTTCATACGTTTGGCGCGTGGTGCAGAGCGTAGCCGCCTCTGCCGCAAGCTCCAGCACCGTCTTGCCCGAGCAGCCGTTGAGCGGGGTGTTGTAGTCGAGCGTCGTGCCACCGTTTACGGTTGCGAAGTAAAGCTTTTGTACG
>Ga0302297_1000171_pt1 | contig 17375 bp, 12 predicted proteins | sample III_Fen_N3_2_FD_202094 | JGI IMG/M metagenome (GOLD analysis project Ga0302297, IMG submission 202094) | Peat permafrost microbial communities from Stordalen Mire near Abisko, Sweden - III_Fen_N3_2 | ecosystem: Environmental > Terrestrial > Soil > Wetlands > Permafrost | place: Sweden: Abisko...
GTCAATAAAGTGAGATGGCGGTTCTCTCAATTGAACGTTTGCCTTGGTATTGCTCACACGGTCCAGCAATATTTGCATCAGTGAGAACGCGGCAAATGCACTGACCACCAATGCACGGGATGTGAAAAATGGATGGTCATACGTATGGTTGGAGGCGAAAACATACCATAGAAATGGCAGTAAAGCCGTCAGGGTAATGGCCAGTACCTGACCGAACAGATTTTCGGACGAGAATGAACCGATCGGACGTATCGCGCGAGGCGTATTGCTTTTACGATGCACCATTATTCGAAGCAAAAGTACGATATATATAGAAAAAGTAATCATACCAACCAGTAGGTATGTTTTTTTTGCAAAAACGCTTAATACAGATGAAAATACAGAAATCAGGCTGATTGAGGTACCGGCAGCTTCATAGGAACTGCGTTCTGTGATCTTTGCCAACAGATTGGGCAGAAACCATGTATCACTGCTCAACAGCATGGTAATTACCCATTTACCTGCCCACATGCCCAAATAGCCAGAAAACCATGCGGAAAGATATAAGGAAAGCCTGGTGAGCGCTTCCTTGCGTGTGTAGGTCGGCTGTAGTAAAAGCATCAGGATAAAAGGCATGCCAAAGGTTGCGATGGGGTAGGTGAGATAATCGAAGTAGCTTGTCGCCATGCCCGTGAGCATGAAGAACACAACCATGCGATACCGTCCTTCCAGAATGCGAGGGCAATACAGAAGCGCAATCATCGCTAGGAGGAATAAAGTGTAGATGGTTGAAAACTGCATTGAGAAACCTGTGATGGCCGGTGTAATCGCCAACAGAGAAAGCACAAACGCAGGTACAAACCGCATGGCTCCCCGACGACAGAAGCCGACAATGACCGCGCACAGTAGGATAAGTTGAACGACCATTTGAAGCATGCGGATATCCATATAGCTTAAAAAGCAGAGCAATGGTTTGAGGAAAATAAGAAAGCCGAGCCAATAGCGTGCTGAAGGCGAGCTGTACAGGTTGGTTGTCCCGTTTTTGCCATACTCAATAAGCGCGCTGTACATACCTTGATACGTATATGTGGAAACACTGATGGCACGCTGTATCAGCGGAAGATCACTCTCGTTCGCCGCTGCCATTAGCATGGTTGCGTCGGTGGTGTTGTCCAGTTGAGTAGTAATATATCCCTTGACCAGTTGCTCATAGGGGATTTCTCCGGTTTGCCATGAACCGTCCAGCGATTGAACCGATAACCGTACATTCTGAGCGATTGGCGCAATTGGAATCGCATAGACCGCTACCAACAGGAGAAAGCCGGTTATTACGCCGCCCAACAGCAGGAGAGCTAAGCGAAGGAGGATTTTCATGTATCTTTTCGATGCTTTTAGCATGAAATCATTCCTCCTTTATGCACCAACTGTCTTTTGATTATATGTAAGCCATGTCTTACTTGGTCGATTGCTTTTCCACAAGATGCCCCGCGCCGTAACGTTCGCGCAGTTTTGGTTTTTCGATTTTGCCAGTTGGGTTGCGCGGTACTTCTGCGAAAATCACTCTTCGTGGGCGTTTGTAGCGCGGCAACTCAAGACAGAATTCCTCAACCTCCGCTTCGGTCATCGTTTCGCCGGGTTTGAGTTCGATAATCGCGGCTGCGATTTCGCCCAGCCGCTCGTCCGCCATACCGATGACAGCCACATCTTTGATCTGAGCGTTGGCACGCAGGAAATCTTCGATTTGCACAGGGTAAATGTTTTCACCGCCGCTGATGATGACGTCTTTCTTGCGATCCACCAGATAAATAAAGCCGTCTTCGTCATAGCGTGCCATATCACCGGTACAGAGCCAATCGCCTTTCAAAACCTCAGCGGTCGCCTGCGGGTTTTTATAATAGCATTTCATCACACCAGGGCCTTTTACGGCTAGTTCACCAACAGTCCCGGTAGAAATGTCGCGCATTTGTTCATCCACAATACGGGTCTGCCACAGGTAGCCAGCCTTGCCAATGGCACCTACTTTATGAATGTTTTCTACGCCCAGATGCACGCAACCTGGGCCGATGGATTCGCTCAGCCCATAGTTGGTATCATATTGCTGATTGGGGAACACATTGAGCCAGCGGGTAATCAGGCTAGGCGGTACGGGTTGCGCACCGACGTGCATCAACCGCCACTGATCCAGATGATAGTCTGAAAGCTTGATTTCACCGCGATCAATACTGTCCAGAATATCCTGAACCCATGGCACCAGTAACCATACAATTGTCGCTCTTTCGTCGGATACGGCCTGCAATACCCAATCTGGCCGTACGCCTCGCAACAATACGGCTTTACTGCCGGATAGCAGGCTGCCAAACCAATGCATCTTCGCACCGGTATGATACAGCGGGGGAATGCAAAGGAAAATATCGTCTTTGGTTTGGCTGTGGTGCTGTTGCTCCGTCAGGCAGGCGCTTACCAGCGCCGCATGGCTGTGCAGGATGGCCTTGGGGAAACCTGTGGTGCCAGAGGAGAAATAAATAGCCGCATCATCATTTTCCAAGAGCTCAACAGCGGGAGCGGTGGTAGAACAGTAGGTGATAAAGCTTTCCAGATTATCGGCGAAATTGGGCGTATCATCTCCCACAAAAAAGAAGTGGTGGATGTTGATCAGCTGCTTCATGATAGGCCTTACACGGCCTACAAATTCGGGACCGAGCACCAGTACCGACGCGTCGGACAGATCGAGGCAGTACGCGATTTCGTCGGCAGTATAGCGAAAGTTCATCGGGACAGCCAAAGCGCCTGTCTTTAGAATGCCGAAATAAATAGGTAACCACTCCAAACAGTTCATCAACAAAATAGCGACCTTGTCGCCTTTTTTGATGCCACGTGAGAGCAGGAGGTTAGCGAAACGATTGGCTCGACGGTCGAACTCACGCCAAGGAAGCTCACGACGAAACTTACCGCCGGAGGAGGACTCGATCAGGTTATATTCCCGCCAGGTAACGGTATGGTCAGGTTGAAGCGCAGGATTGATCTCCACCAGAGCCACTTCATCGGGCTTGATACGCGCGTTCTTCTCCAGAAAATCGGTGAGCACCATGTCGTTTTCCTCCCATGATGGATCGATTGGCAAACATATGAACTGATTATAAGGCAGTGATGGAATGTTGTCAATCAAAGGCTTTGCGGCAGCTAAACCGAACGGTATATCCATAGCCAAGATTGGTAATAGATTGAACTGCAATAAAAAGGAGTGACTCAGCATAACCATGGATGAAAAACAGCAAAAGTACTTCTGGATGGCAAATTTAACCGAAGCTGCGAGACCGCAGCCCCGGCATGCAATAAAATGTGAAGTGGTAAATGGTATAGGGAATCAGAAAAGGTGCTTGAATTCCTTCTCTCGGATGAGATCCATGGAGATCATCACCCTGTTGGATAGGGAATCTACGATGTGAGAACTTACTTGACGAATGTGTGTACTTGCTCTACCAATGCTTTTGGGTCTGGTGCATTAAAGAAGGTGGTACCCATTACGAGGGTATCTGCTCCAGCCTGTACAAGCGGCAACGCATTTTCCAGTGTAATGCCTCCATCAACTTCGATTTCGCCATGATAACCCAGTGTTCTCAATTCACGGATTTTATCCACCATGGCTGGATTGAGTTTTTGCCCCCCAAAGCCCGGTTCTACTGTCATCACCAGAATCAGATCAAGATCGTTGAATAAGTCGCGCAATGCTTTGGCAGAGGTGGCAGGTTTCAAAGAAGCACCGACCCTCAACCCAAGTGCGCGAATGCGTGCAATGGATTCCTGAAAGTGATTTGCTTCTACATGTACAGTAATGCCATTTGCGCCACTTTGCGCGAATATATCAATGTATGCGAGTGGATCGATCAGCATCAGATGCACATCAAAAAACAGATTGATTTCGGCTTTCATGTCCTTGAGCAATGCTGGCCCAAAAGAGAGGTTGGGCACGAATACACCGTCCATCACGTCGAAATGCACATAGTCGCATCCGGCAGTGAACATCTTGTGGGCGGCTTCGCCCATGCGCATGGTGTCTGCTGCTAGAATCGACGGTGCGATCTTACTCATAACGGTTCCTCCAGGCTTCCTTTACTTTTTGCAACAGTTGGTGATAACGCTCCACCCGAGCCACGGGCAACGCACCTTCGCGCATAGCCGCCAGCACTGCGCAACCAGGCTCGCTCAAATGGTAACAGGGTTGAAAGCGACATTCGCTTTCATACTTCACGAACTCGGGATAGTATGCCTTCAACAGAACCGGCTCCAAGAGTTCCCACAGTTCCAGCAGACTGAAACCAGCTGTATCCAGCACCTGAAAGCCATCTTTGGTCAACAGTTCCGCGTGGCGCGTGGTGTTTTTACCACGAGCAATCTTCCGGCTGATTTCACCGGCCTGTAAATCCAATCCGGTGATAGCGTTGAGAAGAGAGCTTTTGCCAACGCCGCTTTGACCTGCGAAGCAACAGATGCCATCTCGCAATACCTCGGCAAGTGCGTCCAACCCATCGCCACGCTTGGCGCTTACTTCGAGCACAGGGACATCCGCGAGTGCATATTCCGTTCGCATACGCTCACCCAGCGATGGGTCCAATTCACATTTGTTGATTACCAGCACGGCTGAAATTCGCTGTGCCTGAGCCATTACCAGCATGGTGTCCACCAGTATAAAATCCGGTTCCGGCTCTGGGGAGATCACCAAAATCAGGTGGCGGATGTTTGCGACCGGAGGGCGTATTAGCTCGTTTTCACGGGGTAATACCTCCTCAATCCAGCCCTGATCGTCCCCTAGACCGGGAGCAAAACGAATATTATCGCCAACCACCGGGGTGATATGCTTCCTGCGAAATACGCCTTTGGCACGAAGAACATGCACTTCACCCTGTTCGCCTTTGGCATAATATAGACCTCCAACACCTTTGACGATCACGCCCAGTTGTTCACGCATCGTCATTGTAGTTCGACCTCTTGTGTGGAAATCAGCTCTCCATTGAGGTAGGCGCGACAGGTTAGCTTTCCCGATAAACTGGAGCTGACTGGTATAATAATGGAGTAATCGCTCCCCGCGGTGGTCATACCGTTGTATTGTTCAATTTCCACGCCATTCTCCTCCAGCGTTACCCGTAAGGGCACGCTTTGGTCGCCAGCAGGAATCTCCACGTTCATATCCGCGTGGTAAGCCTTTCCTTTGGCTCCGATTGTAAGGGTAACCTGCGTGTCAAGCACCGCCATGGTTCCGGCAGCGGGAGATTGCGCAAGCACAGTGCCGATTTTATCTTCGGATGTGGTATCGCCGTATTCAATTTTACCCACGGAGAGATTGTTTTCTTTAATCAATTGCAAGGCTGAATCGTAGGTTTGGTTGCTTAAGTCGGGTACAAGCGTGCTGCCGCCGGAAAGCGTAACCTCAATCTCTTGCCCGAGGATACAGGGCTCATCCTTTTGCGGGTTTTGGGCGATTACCGTGTCAATGGGTTCGGTGGATGGACTTTTAAATACAACCATGCTCAAACCCTTCTCTTTGAGCTTGGCGGATGCGTCCGCCCGGGTAAGACCCATTACATCCGGCGTAAGCAGGTGTGTAGGGCCAAGGCTTACAGTCACTACGACGCTATCCCCCTTGCGCATTTCGGCTTCCGCCTCCGGCGTCTGGGCAATGACGGTGCCAGCGGGGATTTTGTCGTGGTTTACGTCGATCTGTTGCCAGTTAAGGCCAGCGCGCTTTACCTGTGCCTGCGCATCTTCCGTCGTGAGCCCAATCAGATCGGGTGCGATAGCGCTGTCCGTAACGGTCTGGTAAATACTGATCACTCCGAAAATGAGTGCAATAAACACAAGAACTCCTGTGACGACGGTCAGTGCTCTCGTACGCTTGCGTCGCTTATGGATAGCATTTTGTCTGGCCGTTTGCCCCGAGGGTCCCTTACGCGGTAGCGTAGGATTATAAGGCTTGGGCTGCAGCGGTGCGTTTACAGCAGCATGACGGTCGGAAATCTGCGGCGTGTTTGAGTCTTCTTTGCCCTCGCGTGCTTTCATGAGTGCGTCAGCCATTTCCCGTGCACTCTGGTATCGCTTCTTGGGTGATTTTTCCAGCGCTTTTGTTACCACTGCGACAACGGAGGGAGGTACGCCTGGATTAAAATCCGTAATAGAAGGGGGAGGGGTATTAATATGCTGCATGGCTACCGAAACAGGTGTATCCCCTACAAAGGGTACCCGTCCCGTAAGCATTTCATACAATACAATGCCGGTGGAATAAAGATCGCTGGTTGCTTCCACTACGCTGCCGGTGGCCTGTTCGGGGGAGGAATAGTGCACAGAACCCACGACCGTATCGCCTTTGGAAATGGTGAAGGCGTTTGTCATGCGTGCAATGCCAAAATCAGCAACTTTGATATGGCCATCGGAGTTGACCAGAATGTTTTGTGGTTTGATATCGCGGTGGATGATGCCATTATCGTGCGCATGTTGCAACGCGCTTAAAATTCGGACGGTGATTTGTATGGCGGTATTGGTGTTGATATGACCGCGTTTTTGAATGATGTCCTTAAGGGTACTGCCGCTGACATACTCCAACACCAGATATCGAAAGTCGCCTTCCACACCCACGTCCAACAAATTGACGATGTTGTGGTGCGACATCAGGCTAGCTGCCTGTGCCTCGCGCTGGAAACGCTCAAGGAATTCTTTGTCGCTGTTATATTCCGACTTCAGGATTTTGATGGCGACGCTGTGCCCTGTGCGGATATCGACCGCACGGTACACCAGCGACATGCCGCCCTGACCGATAAAATCGATCAATTTATAGCGTTCGGCAAAGACCATACCCTTCATCATGATGTGGTCACCTCCGTAACGCGACCTAATACAAGGCTTACGTTATCGTGACCGCCATGGTCCAGCGCCAGTTCCAGCAACCGATCCGCTGCGCGTTCACCTTCCAGCGTGCTTAGCGTTTCAGCTATTTCATCATCCTCAACCATATTGTAAAGGCCATCCGAGCAGATGAGCCATACGTCATCACGCTTTTTTTCTACATGCAGAATATCCGGCTCCACGGCAGGGTCAGTACCCAGTGCGCGCGTGATGACACTGCGATAGGGGTGTGTTTTAGCCATTGCGGGAGTTATGATGTGGTTGCGGAGCATTTCGCCTACGATGCTGTGATCCTCAGTTCGGCAAACCAGTTCGCCGCCGCGGTACAGGTAGGCACGGCTATCGCCGACGTGTGCAATCCACATTTCAGTGCGACTTTCCCACAGCATAGTGAGTGTGGTGCCCATGCCGCCAAGCGCGATCTCATGGCGCTGCATATCGAATATGCGGCGGTTTGAGGCTTCCACGCCAATACGAAGCGTATCCTCCTCCGGAGTCTTCCCCTGCAACAGGTTGCGGACTACCTGAACGGCAATGCGACTGGCGGTTTCACCACCACGATGACCGCCCATACCATCCGCGACACCATACAGGTTATGCGATACGAGCAGCGAATCCTGATTGGTCGGGCGCACCAGCCCTTTGTGTGTTTTTGCATAGATCAGCATGGCGGCCCTCCTTTCCATTTTCGCGGGTCCAAGTTTTTCAGGTATTGATAATATCAGGTTGGTCGGGTTCTTTCAAGTGCAGATTGCGAAGCTGCCCACACGCGCCGCTGATGTCAGCGCCCATTTCTCGGCGTACCGTGGCGGAAACATGAAGGGATTCGAGTATCTCCAAAAAAGTCTGTACAGCCCTTGGAGACGCAGGTTCCAACGAATGCTCGGCTACACGGTTTAGCGGAATCAGATTCACGTGGCATTGCAGGCCGCTGATAAGCTTGGCTAATTCCCGCGCATGCTCTGGTAGGCTGTTGAGCTTGTCGATTAACGCATATTCAAACACCACGCGTCGACCGGTGAGTTTAACATAATCGCGTATAGCTTCCATCAGTTCTGCCATAGGGTAGAGGTTAGCGATGGGCATGATCTGGCGGCGTATCTCATCGTTTGGCGCATGAAGCGAAAGGCTCAGCGTAATGGGTAATCCTGAACCTGCCAACTCGCGGATTCGTGGCACGATGCCGCATGTGCTAACAGAGATGGAACGCAAACTGATGTTGAGCCCGTCCGGGTGATTCACCAGTTTCAAGAAGCGCACTACGTTCTCATAATTATCCAGTGGTTCCCCGCTACCCATGAGCACAATATGGCCCACATGACCGGATACACCCAGATAGCGGTTGGCAAGCAGCACCTGCGCGAGCATTTCGCCTGCTGAGAGGTTGCGCACGCAGCCATGGAGCGTGCTCGCGCAAAAAGCACAACCCATTTTGCATCCCACCTGCGTGGAGATGCAAAGGCTATAGCCATAATGGTAGTTCATCAGCACGCTTTCGATCAGGTTGCCATCGGCACAGGCATTCAGAAACTTGACCGTTTTATCCTTTTTGGAAGGGAAGCTTGCATGCAGCGACAGGGGCAGATCATAGGCGTTCTCCGAAAGTGTGTCCCGAAGCGATTTGGGCAGATTGCTCATATCGCAAAAGGATACGCCTCGATGTAACCAGCTGAAAATCTGCTCCGCACGAAAAGCCGGTTGATTGTGCTCCTTTAAGAAAGCTTGCAGTTCCTCAGGGAACAAATCCAGAAGAATCGCTTTATCCGGCATTGCTTAAGCCCTCGCTTTACGCAACCGCGCGATAAAGAAGCCTTCCACACCGTCGCGATGGGCAAACAACTGCAAACCATAGGGAGATGATAATGCGCGAATACTTTCGGGATAGCTGGCAGGCAGTTCCGCGATGGTGAAATCGGGGTGTTCCACTAAAAACGCCTTCACCTGTTCGACATTTTCTTCCGGAAGAATGGAGCAGGTGCTGTATACAAGCGTGCCACCGGGTCTGACATAGTTGCACAGGGTATTCAGGAGTCGCTTTTGTGATTCGACAATCGGCGCGATATCCGCTTCCTGCAAGCGGTATTTGAGATCGGGCTTTTCGGTAAGCACACCAAGACCGCTGCATGGGGCATCCAGCAAAACGACATCCATCATGCCATCAAAATCCGGCTTTGGTTCCGCCGCGTCACGGATGGAGATGCGCAGGTTTTCGAGTTTTAGACGGCGTTGTGCCGACTCCAGCAGCAGCGCGCGCTTTTCATGAAGTTCCCATGCATAGATGCGACCGGTGTTTTGCATCATCTCCGACATGTAGCAGGATTTACCGCCCGGGGCGGCACAGGCATCCAACACGCGCATTCCAGGTTTCACCTGTACGGCTTCCGACGCAAGAATGCTGCTCTGTCCCTGAATGGAGAAGTTACCCGCCCGGTAATCGTTATCCATTGCGATTTCCGTTGCGCCTCCAACCAGATAGGCGTGCGGTGCAAGCCCGGGTTTCCATGTCCATGCTTTGCCGTTTAAGAGCGTTTCAAATTCCTTATCGGTAAACTTCATCATATTCGGGCGGAGTACCATCTCATGGCTCAGCCCGCGATGCATTATGATCTGTTCTGCTAATTCTTCGCCATATACTGACGTCAGCTTATCGATCAACCATAGCGGCATGCTACCCATAATGTGCAGGTATTCACGGAGGTCATCCTCGCGTTTTGGCCACGGGATCTCGTCCTTGCTGCGTACAAGGTTGCGTAACACCGCGTTCAGAAAGCCTGAAACACCTTCCATCCCTAATACGCGAGTCAGGTTGACGCCTTCGTTGACGGCAGCGCTGTCCGGAACGCGGTCATGGAAGAGAATCTGGCAAGCACTCAGCCGAAGGATATCCCGTTGGATGGGTTCGGTGGTCGGGTGATCCATAAGGCGATCCAGTGCAAAATCAATCTGTATTTGTTGTTCAAGGGTTGAATAGACAATGCTGGTGGTGAGCCTGCGATCCGCTGGGGCAAGTTTAGCTTTCAAGAGCCTGTCTTGCAACGCGAGGGAGGCATACGCGCCATGCTCATGTACATCGCGGAGCACTTCCAGCGCGACGCGGCGTGCGCCGGTGGTGAGACCCGTCTGTTCAACAGGAGCTTCTTCCTGCCTGGCGTAAGGCATGCGCGGACGGTCACCAAAAGGACGGGGTCGCGAACTGAAGCGCGATTGCCCAAAACCGGAACCTCCTGCGGGTCTGCTGTAGGGTCGGGCACCGGCTCCGACGGGTCTGCTGTAAGGACGAGCGCCATCGCCCTCTGGTTTGATGTTGGGGGGAGCATCGCCTGCATCAGGGTTGCTGAAAGGACGAGCATTATCAACGGCTGGCTGGTTGAAAGGACGAGCGCCATCACCAGCGGGTCTGCTATAGGGGCGAGCACCATCACCGGCAGGTCTGCTGTAAGGGCGAGCGCCATCACCGGCAGGTCTGTTGTAGGGGCGAGCGCCATCACCGGCAGGTCTGCTGTAAGGGCGAGCGCCATCACCGGCAGGTCTGTTGTAGGGGCGAGCGCCATCACTGGCAGGTCTGCTGTAAGGACGAGCACCAGTGCTAGCAGGCTTGCCATATCGATGTTCACCATCACCGGCGGGTCTGCTGTAAGGGCGAGCACCATCACCAGCGGGTTTGCTGTAAGGTCGAGCACCATCACCAGCGGGTCTGCTGTAAGGGCGAGCACCATCACCGGCAGGTCTGCTGTAGGGACGAGCGCCATCACCGGCAGGTCTGCTGTAGGGACGAGCGCCATCACCGGTGGGCCTGCTATAGGGACGAGCACCATCACCAGCGGGTTTGCCATATCGATGCTCACCATTGCCAGCAGGTTTGCTGAAAGGCCGAGCACCGTCTCCAGCGGGCTTGCCATATCGAGGCTCACCATTGCCAGCGGGTCTGCTGAAAGGCCGAGCACCGTCTCCAGAGGGTTTGTGATAAGGGCGTGTACCCCCTTCGGCAGGCTTGCTATAGGGGCGTTCGCCAGCACCCTCTCCGGCAGGCTTGCCATAGCGATGCTCACTATCACCGGTGGGTTTGCTGTAAGGGCGTGCGCCATTTCCAGCTGGCTTGCTGTAGGGACGAGCGCTGCTGTTTCCGGCTGGTTTACCATAACGATGATCGCCGCCTACCGATGTACCGACGGATTTATGATAAGGTTTACCTGCCACTTTGGAGGGATGGGTGTCCTGACCGTTCCTGTGCCCACCATTGTTTCCCTGATCACTCATAATTCAACCTCACAAAGCGGTTTTCCCGCCGCAATCGTATGCCCCAGTAAAAATGCGCGCGAATCCATGCGCTTGGCATTTGGGGTCTGTATTTCTCTTAGTTCCATAGCACCATCCCCTGTGGCGATGACCAGACCGTTCTTCTGATCCGCAAAGAGCACCGTTCCCGGCTCCGCTACGGGCAAACCGGTCAAGGGTGAAGCCTTCCATACCTTGAGCACGCCTTCCCGGAGCGGCGCATAAGCGCAAGGCCAGGGGTTCATGGCGCGTACGTGGCAAAGGCACTTGTGTGTGGGCTCGGCAAAATTGAGCAAGCCCATTTCCTTTTCGAGTTTCGGGTCGTAAGTCATCTGACTTTCATCCTGCTTTTCCCGAGGGCAATCGCCACGTTGAAGATGATCAATGGTTTCAATCAGCAATTTTGCGCCCATGGCGGATAACCGCGCAAGGAGGGTACCGGCGGTATCCTCCTCTGTGATAGGTGTTTCCGCCCGCAGAAGCATATCGCCCGTGTCGATACCTTTATCGGTGAGCATGGTGGTAACCCCTGTTACCTTATCACCCTGCAAAATCGCCCAGTTAACAGGTGCGGAGCCACGGTGGCGGGGCAGCAGCGAGGCATGAACATTCACCGTGCCAAGCGCAGGCACATCAAGCACATCCTGGCTTAAAATCTGCCCGAACGCTGCGGTTACGCACAAATCAGGGGTGAGTGAACGCAAATCATCCAGTCCATCCTTCCGGATTTTAAACGGTTGGAACACAGGAATGCCGTGCTTCAAAGCCAACTCTTTCACAGGGCTCATCTGTACTTTGCCGCCGCGCCCCTTGGGGCGGTCAGGTTGCGTGAAAACTCCCACAACCTCATGTCCGGCGTCCAGCAGGGCTTTCAAAGGTGGAAGGGAGAACTCTGGCGTACCCATGAAAACAATTCTCAAAGGCATGCCTCCCCGTCAGCGGATTCTGCTTTTCCCTCCGCGCGAGCTTGGTTATCCGGCGCATTGTCGCCGTCGTCGTCATCGTCTTCCTGAATGATTTCATGCTCCATGATATCTACATACAATACGCCATCAAGGTGATCGATTTCATGACACAACGCACGTGCCAAGAAACCTTCGCCTGTTATCTCGATGGGTTCACCCTTAGCGTTTTGTGCTTTGACGATCACTTTCATCGGACGCTTCACGACACCTGCGCGCCCGGGAATGCTCAGGCAGCCTTCAGGGCCTTCCTGTTCCCCTTCGCGCGAGATGATCTCTGGGTTAACCAACTCGTATAAGCGGTCGCCAACATCGACCACGCATACACGCTTGAGAATACCCACCTGCGGAGCCGCGAGACCTGCGCCATCGTTCTTGTACATGGTTTCGGCCATATCCTTGAGCAGGATTTTCAACCGCAAATCAAATTTCTCGACTGCCTTACAGTGCTTACGGAGTTTATCGTCTCCGATTTCTACAATTTTTCTGGTCGCCATCCGTTTTTCTCTCCTTACCTTCCCTAACAATCATATCAGCGTTGCGGGGTTAAACTCCGCGTAAATCTGGCATAGCGGGTCGCTCACATTGGTGAGCTCACTCAACAGCCTCAGCACCGGCTCGGAATCTGCGTGTTCAAACACTTTCATGAGCACATGATAGCGGAATTTACCCCGGATTTTTTTGACGGGAGCCTCATCGGCACGCAACATCAGCACTCTGCGTTTTTGCGCGGGATGAGCCTGTAAAAAGGCATCTACCGTGTCGTAGAGGCGGTCATTCATCAGTCGAGCCGCCTCAGCCTGTTCGCTTTCCACCAGCAGGCGGGCGATCATGGTAAACGGCGGATACAGTCCGGTACGCCGACGTTCAAACTCCTGTGTGAAAAATGCGCGGTAATCCTGTGCGGCGGCGGCGATAATGCAGGGATGCTCCGGTTTGTAGCTTTGCACAATCACCTCACCGGGATCTTCGGCTCGGCCTGCGCGCCCGGCTACCTGTGTTACCAGTTGGAATGTACGCTCCTGTGCCCGGTAATCTGGCAGATTCAGCGTTAAATCTGCGGCGACAACGCCTACAAGCGTTACCTTGGGAAAATCAAGCCCCTTGGCGATCATTTGCGTTCCTATCAATGCCTGCGCCTTGCCTTCGCGGAAGGCGGTCAGCAACTGATAGTGTGCGTCACGCTTCTGTGTGGTGTCGATATCCATACGGATGGTTTTGACATTCGGGAAAAGGCGGTGCAATTCCTCCTCTACCTTTTGGGTACCACTGCCGAAATAGCGGATATATTTACTGCCGCATTCCGGACAAACAGTAGGCGGCTCGGCTGTCGCGCCACAAAAGTGACATCGAAGTTCGCCTGTTTCACTGCCCTCCACCTGATGAAGTGTCATGCTCACATCGCATTGGGGGCACTTGACCACATAACCGCAGTTGCGACAACTCACAAATGTGTTGTATCCGCGTCGGTTGAGAAACAGCATTGCCTGTTGACCGCGATCAAAACATACTTTCAGCTTTTGCTGTAAAAGTTGACTGAAGATGGAGCGATTACCCGCCGCAAGTTCCTTACGCATATCTACGACCGTTACCTCGGGCATAGGGCGGTGGTTGACGCGACTGGGCATCTCCACAAGGGTATAATCTCCGCGTCGCGACATAGCGAAACTTAAAATGCTCGGCGTCGCACTGCTTAGCACCAGTGTTGCACCTTCGCGTGTGCAACGGCTCCTCGCAATCTGGCGCGCATCGTAACGCGGGTGTTTGTCACTCAGGTAGGTCTGCTCATGCTCTTCATCGATCACGATTAAACCGAGGCGTTCCATGGGTGCAAAGATCGCCGATCGGGCGCCAACCACGACGCGTGCGTCCCCCACACGGATGCGTCGCCACTCATCGCAGCGCTGACCGTCGGTCAATCGGCTGTGAAGCACAGCGGTGCGGGGGCCAAAACGGTCACGGAACCATCCTACCATTTGTGGCGTGAGCGCGATTTCCGGTACGAGGATGATTGCCGCTTTATCCAGTTCCAGCACACGTTGCACCATGGCGAGGTAAACCTCGGTTTTGCCGCTGCCGGTAACCCCGTGAAGCAAATACGAGCCTGATCCGGTCTCCAACCCCGGTAACATGACTGATAGCGCGGCGGTCTGTTCTGGCGTGAGTTGCGGTGCCATGCTTTGGCGGGTATCCATGTCCTCGTAGGGCAACCGGAACACTTCATGATCGAACAAGAGGATCAAGCCGTCTTCCGCAAGCTTTTTTAGAGCTTCCTGCGGGGCGGAAACCAGTTCCGACAGTTCTGAAACAGGGTGAGGTTTTCCATCCACAAGCAACTTCAGCAACGTGGCACGTTTCTGGGAACGACCCTGTGCAGCGGCTGCTTCCTGTGCCTGCACACCATCCATCAGCTGGGCGAGGGGTTCGCGCTTGGTTTGAACGCGACCTGTTCTCATAGCGGCAGGCATCATAAGCCGCAAAGTCTCTGAAAGGGGGCAATGTGCTTCCTGGGCCAGTTCTCGAGCCAGTTCCATCATCGGAGGAAGAATGGCTGCGTATTCGTCTAATGCCTTTGTCACAGGGCGAAGGCGAGACTCAGGCACATCACAGGTTTCACAAAGCTCTGTAACAATGCCATCAACCTGCCGTCTTCCCAGCGGCACGCTCACGCGCATGCCGGGGCGCAGAACCATTCCATCCGGGACAAGGTAAGAGAAGGGTTTTGCGACGTTTTCGTGAATCACGTCCACCACAATCTGCGCAATCACGGTCTCCCTCCTCTCCCATGGCTTGGCGCTCAATCAGCGGAAATAGCGGTTGTTTGGCTTTGGTATACGGCTTTTTTTGCCGCGACGGTTGCCTTTGTGGAAAATGCGCATCAGCAACCGGATCAGTCCGAACAGCGCAACAAATGGTAGAAGAAGCACGATGGCCATTTCTACGGATAGCGGTGGGAACGGGTTAGGGTCAGCATAGGTTGCGGCTTCGATTTCTTCGATGGATTTCGGTGCGTTTTCGCGTCTTGCGATGGATCGGCCGGCAACCAACTGGTAGGTAATGGCGCTGCCGCCATCCGAAGGATAATAGGTCATGGTGCCGAATACCTCACCTTTGGTAATCGGTGTTGCAAAGTTTTCTCGGCTGTATTCGATCAATACCGCCTGCTTCAGGTTGCGGGCGATGGACTCGACCTCGGTCTTGGTGGCCACAATATTAACCGTACGTGTATCGCTCATGGGTTCGATATCCAACTGAAGTCGGCCAATGTCGTCATCTTCCATGGAATAGCCGGTGGTCTGCACAACGGTAGGGTTCAGATTATACAGATCAATCGGCGTTACGCTCTCAAATTGGGAGAACCCATACTCCATCAGCTTTTTTGAATCGGTCCAGCGACCTGATTTCGTGGTATAGAACACCACAGAAATAAGCTTTACACCGTCTTTTTCTGCGGAGCCTACATAGCAGTAACCAGCGCGAGCGTGATAGCCTGTTTTGATACCGGTAGCATACGGATAGTAGTACGTGTTATCCTGACTGCCGTTGAGCCAGTTATCGCTGTTGCCGATCAGTACGCGGGAACGTTGCAAATTGCTTTTCGGCAGGCTGTAGGTATAGGTTTTCGCAATGGATTGAAAGGTTTCGTTTTCCATGGCAGCGCGGGCGATCTTTGCCATGTCGCGGGCGGTGGTGTAGTGATTATCATCATGCAGTCCGTTTGCATTGGCAAAGTGAGTGCCAGTGCAACCAAGTGAAAGAGCGGTTTGATTCATCAGTTCCGCAAAATCGTTGACATTGCCGGAAATCGTTTCCGCGATGAGATTTGCGCCTTCATTGCCGGAACGCAACATGGTGGCATAGATCAAGTCTTGAAAATTGATGGTTTCGCCGATGGACAGGGGAATGGTAGAACTATCGCTGGGGATGTTCGCGGAAATGTCATCCATGGTGACGGTTGCGTTCATGTCGCCCATAGTCAGCCCCAGATAGGCGGTCATAATTTTCGTGGTTGAGGCGGGATACATGGACTGATCGGCATTCTTTTCAAAAATGACTTCACCGGTGCTCGCTTCAATTAAAATGGCCGACTTTGCGTACAACTGGTCTTCGGTAAGGTTTTCGGGATGAGTTTCATCGTAGGCGGGCGCGTCGGACGAAAGCGTAGGAGCGATATATTTCACATCCGGCTCAACAACCTGCTGCGTATCTGTGGCAAGTGCCATAGGCGCGCCGTATGCGAAGCCCGCCATCATCATGACAATCGCCGCCAGTACGGCAACCAACCGTACGAACGCTTTCCTCAAACCGACACCCCCTGCAAGAACATATGCCAACAAAATATTATACCGCTGATCAGCCTATTTGTCCAATCGCAGCAAGCAGCCATCATGCGCAATCCCCTAGCGTGATGTTGCGAACCCATCGCCCCTTCCTGAGCACACGAAGCGCTAAAAATATCTTTGAGTTGAGCAGCGTTTGCACAATCAATACAGCCGCGAACATCGGAAGTTTTCCGGGGAGCAACAAGCCCATTAGTAGGCAGGCGGGTACAGCGACAACCCACATATAACCGCTGTCCAGCATCATGGCGTGTTTGGTGTCGCCGCCTGCACGCAGGCAGAAGAAACAAAACGCATACATGAAATTGACAGGTGCATAGGCAGCCATCACGCAGGATATCCTGGTAGCGATGCTGCGAAGCTCAGCACTGATGGAGTAGAGCAGTGGCAGCAAAAAAGCCAAGCCACAACAAAGCACTGTGCTGATAATGCCGATGAAAAACGTAAGAAGAAAAAGCTTTCGGGAGTTGTCCCGCGCCTTATCCAGATCGCCGGCGCCAAGCGCGGTGCCGATAAGCACCGACACGGCGGAAGAGTTGCCCATGACAATAACAGCGGATATCTGGAAGCATAGTTCCGCGATCGTGAGCGCGGGCAAGGCGGTTTCATCCAATCTGGCATAACACCAAAAGAAGATGTTAAGCCCTACCGCATATAGTATCTCGTTTACGATCAGAGGCATGGCCTTGGAGGCGAAAGTACGGCGGATGGAAGGACTCAGTCGAATGCATGCGGAAGGTTCAAACGTGTAATACATGCGCTTGCGTAGCATGAGCACCAGATAAAAACTCATCTCAAACAGACGGGCGATCAACGTACCGTATGCTGCGCCTTCTACGCCTAAACGTGGAAAGCCAAACTTACCAAAAATCAGCAGGTAATTGAAAACAGCGTTCATACCCATGCTGGCGATGCTTACCAGCAT
>Ga0302297_1000179_pt1 | contig 16946 bp, 15 predicted proteins | sample III_Fen_N3_2_FD_202094 | JGI IMG/M metagenome (GOLD analysis project Ga0302297, IMG submission 202094) | Peat permafrost microbial communities from Stordalen Mire near Abisko, Sweden - III_Fen_N3_2 | ecosystem: Environmental > Terrestrial > Soil > Wetlands > Permafrost | place: Sweden: Abisko...
TGCTGAGTCTGGGGCTCAGCGAAAAGGAGGCCACGCAGGTCAGGCTGCTGACCAAAAACGTGGGGGACAATAAAATGACCATGCAGTATTTTTTTGAACTGTTTGAAGAACTGCCGCGACAAGGACCGGGTTGCCGCGAGGCGACCTTGCGCGCGCTGTCGCTGCTCAAAGACCTGCCGGAAGAACCCGCCGTGCTCGATATCGGTTGCGGCGGCGGCATGCAGACGCGAATTCTCGCGCAGGAGCTGAAGACGAAAGTCCTGGCCATCGACAACCACCGCCCGGTGCTCGATCATCTGAACCGTGCCGCCGCGCAGAATGGCCTTGAGATCGAAACTTGCGAGCTGTCGATGATCGACATGCCCTTCGACGACGAGAGCTTCGATCTGCTGTGGTGCGAAGGCGCGATCTTCATCATCGGACTGGAACGCGGCCTCAAGGATTTCTGCGCTTACCTCAAACCCGGTGGCTATTTCGCCTTCACCGAGATGTGCTGGTTTAGCGATGTGCATCCCGCTGAGGCGCAGGCCTACTTCGACAAGGTTTATCCCGACATCGCGTCAATCGACGACGTGCGCCGGACGGCTGGCGCCAACGGCTATAAACTGATCGAAGACTTCAATCTGCCCGACAGCGCGTGGTGGGACGACTACTACACACCGATGCTCGAACGCGTGAAAGAACTGCGGGTGAAGAACGCCGGGGTGGCTGAAGCCGAGGCGGTGTACGCCGACTGCGAAGCCGAGGCCGAGATGTTCCGGCGACACTCGAAGAGTTATGGCTACATCTTCTTCGTGCTGCAAAAGATCTGAGAGCGTATTGGTGCTTCTTCATGGAACTCAGTGAACTTGGATTGAACCGCTGGCTTGCCGATCAGGCCAGCGAGTTGTGCGCGCCCGGCGAATCCATCGCGCGCGTGACGGCGGTCGACCGCGACCGCTACCTCATCCGCAACGAGCGCGGCGAGATGCCCGCCGAGTTGAAGGGCCGGCTCGTCTACGTCAGCGAATCACGTTCTGAGCTGCCCTGCGTCGGCGACTGGGTGTGTGTCAGCTATCACGATCAGGCAAGCCACGCGATCATCCATCGCACCTTGCCAAGAGCTTCGTTTCTGCGCCGCAAGGCACCAGGGCGCAACGTCGAATTCCAGATGATCGCCGCCAATATCGACATCGCACTGATCGTGCAATCCTGCCACTTCGACTTCAACGTCGCGCGCCTTGAGCGCTATCTGGTGATGGTCGGTGAAGGCGGGATCGAGCCGGTGATTCTGCTCACCAAGACCGACCTTGTCAGCGCTGAAGAACTCGCTGAATTGATTGCAAAGATCCATGGTGCCGGCATAGGCGCCCGCGTCATCGCGCTCAGCAATGTCACTGGCGACGGCGTCGAGCAGATCAGGGAGCTCATACTACCTGGCAAGACCTATTGCTTGCTCGGCTCATCCGGAGTGGGAAAAACGACGCTGATCAACCGCCTGCTCGGCAATACCAGCCTGGAGACCGGCACCGTCAGCCATACCGGCGAAGGCCGCCACACCACCACGCGGCGCCAGTTGATCGTGCTCGAAAACGGCGGCCTGCTGATCGACATGCCGGGGATGCGTGAGCTTGGCCTGCTCGGCGTTGGTGACGAGATTGAGGAGGGTTTTGTCGACGTTCAGGCACTGTCAGAAAAGTGCCGTTTCGCCGACTGCACGCATGCCAACGAACCGGGCTGCGCGGTGCGTGAGGCCATTGAGCGCGGCGAACTAAACACCGAGCATTTCCAGAACTACCTGAAACTGAAAAAGGAATCGGATTTTCACGAATTGTCGTACGCCGACAAACGCCAGAAAGACCGCGCCTTCGGCAAGCTCGTCCGTTCCGTTTCGAAGACCAGGAACAAGCGGGACGACTATTAGCCCAGGCACTTCCGCCAGAATTGTTCAAACGCGTCAAGATCAGTACAGATCGGCAGATCCAGCGCCCGGCACAAGGCCGGCAAGGTGGGAGCGGCCATCGCCACCATCTCCTGCAAATCGGGATGACGTAAGACTTCGTCCGCAGTCCCATTGGCGACGATGGACCCGCCACTCAAGTGCAACACGCGGCTGGCATGACGCGCGACAAAATCGAGATCGTGGCTGATGAAAAGAATGGCCCGGCCATCGCGTCGCGCTGCGCTCATCCAGGCTTCAAAACATTCCAGTTGCGGCGCGTCGAAATCGCGCGTCGGTTCGTCGAGCAGAATAAGCGCCGTGTCTTGCGCGATCAACGAAGCCAGCGTCAGCATGCGGCGTTCGCCGGCATTGAGGTCGAGCGGATGCGAACCGCCTCGATCCGACAGGCCGGTGACTTCGAGCGCATGCGTTACGCGTCGGCTGATTTCGCCCGCATCAAATCCAGCCAAACGCGGCGCGAAACCTACTTCTGTTGCAACGCGGTCCTGACAGATCTGCCGTTCGGCCTCCTGAAACATCAGCGCCACCTGCCGCGCCAGTTGCGGCGCACGCGCCTTGGCGGTATCCAGTCCTCCGACGCCGATTCGCCCGCACGCCGGTTTGAGCAGGCCACAGGCGAGCTTGAACAAGGTCGATTTTCCCGCGCCGTTGCGCCCCACAAGCGCCACGCACTCGTTCGGCTCGATCGCCAGAGAAATCCCTTCGAGCAAAGGATGCACCGCATCCCAGGCGAAGGAGACCGACGCAAAACTGAGCGCCGCTTCAGCCATGCAAGACATCCAGGAATCTGGCCGGCGCCGTTGCGGCGTCGAGCGGCGGCAACACACCGTCACGCCATAGCCCGGCCCGCCTTGCACGTTGGGCCGCGCGCAAGGCATCGCAGGCGCGCACGTGATCGAGCGCCCGATCGAACACCGCAGCGGGCGTATCCAGCAATTGCTGCTGCCCGTCTTCCAGTAGCAGGATTCGGCTGGCCGCCCGCGCCGCTAGGTCGAACTGTTTTTCGAACAGGACAAGTGCCATGCCGTTTCGGGTCAATGCCGACAGGCGTGCTAATAACCGCCCGGCTGCCGCCGGAGCCAGCCGGCTGAAGGCTTCGTCGAGCAACAGGAGTTGCGGCTGCATGACCAGCGCCGCTGCGATCGCCACGCGCTGCGCCTCGCCACCCGACAGGCTGGCGGGCCGGCGAGCAGACAGATCGCTCGCCTCGCACAGTTCGAGCGCGGCAGCGACGCGAGTACGAATCTCGGCTTCGGGCAAGCCCAGGTTTTCCGGGCCGAAGGCGACTTCGGCGGCGACGTTGAAGGCACAGCCGGTCAGGCCGGCGTACGGGCTGGCCTGCACCAGTTGCACCCGCTCGGCCAATCGCGCCACGCTCTGCCCGGCCAGCGGCGTGTCGTCGATGCAGGCAACGCCACTCACGGTGGCCTGCATGGCATGCGGCACCCAGCCGGCCAACCAGCACGCTAAGGTCGTCTTGCCGGTGCCACTGCCACCGACCACGGCCAGTGTCTCGCCGGCAGTAATGTCGAAGCTCAGCCCGCTCAGGGTCGCGTGGAGAGCGCCATTACGTGTCAGGCTGGCGTGTTCACAGCGAATCAGGGCCATATAAAACTGCCGGCGATTAAAACGGCACTTAGCGCAGCGAACGCCATCGACGCACGCTCCCATCGAGCAGCGACCGGTGCATCCAGCGTGGTCCGCCGCGCCCGGCTACGAAAGGCGCGCGAATCCAGCGCCGCGGCCCGTTCGCCGACATCGGAAAGTGTCCACACCACCAGCGGCACCGTCAGCGCCAGCAGGCTGCGCCAGCGTTTGAACCACGACCAGTGCACATCCACGCCGCGTGCGGCCTGCGCTTGCGAGACGGCGGCCAGCCGGGCCTTGAGCTGCTCGATCAGCAAAAGCGGGCTCGCCAGCAGATAGGCGGCACCGGCCGGCAAACGGCTGGCGAAGAGCGCTCGCATGAGGCGTTCAGGCGTCGTCGTCGACAACCACAGCAACGCACAGGCCAGAACGATGGCCACACGCAACCACAAACGCACAACCGGCAAGAGGGCCTCGACCCGGTTCTCGGTAGCCATTTCCTGCGTACCGCTGACCCAGCCATCCAGCCAGCGCCCATGCACCAGCAGCATTCCAAGAGCCAGGGGCAGCAGCACCGCGCACCACTGGCGAAAGCGCTTCCAACCCTGTGGCCGTGACAGCAAAAGAAACAAGGGCAAGGCCAGCAGAACCAGCAAGCGGTCTGGAGCAGCCAACCGCAGCGCCAGCAGACTTGCTGGCAGCATAAGTGCCAAGCCGGTGAACGGGTGCATCAGTGCACCGGCATGGCGAATAACACGGTCCGCGAGTGCTCAGCGCACTTTGGCCGCAGCGGGGAACTGCGTACGAATGCGCTCGGGCAAGCCGCGCACGACAACCCAGGCGACGAGCGCGCTGAGCACCTTGTCGACCAGATTGGCGCCGAACACCGTGAGCGCAACGGATTCGAGCAGGTTATTGCCGAGCACATTCATGTAGGCCACCATGAAGTCGGCGCCGCTACCGGTGACGCCGCCGAACAGGTAGGTGCGAATCGGCGTCGCCACCACCACCACGGCGAGCGTGATCAGCAGGCTGGAGAGTAGAACGCGCGGCAGTGTACGGAAGCCGCCGGAACGCGCACACAATCCGCCGACTAGACCGATGACCGCCGCCACCGGCGCAAAGGCCGCCGCGACCGGACTGGTGATCAGCCCCCAGATCAGATTGGTTGTCAGCCCGGCAACGAACGCGGCCAGAGGGCCGGCCAGCAGCGCGACGATCAAGGTTCCAATGGAATCGAGAAAGATCGGCAGTTTGAGCATGGAGGCGACTTGGCCAAGCACCATGTTGATGGCGATGGCGGCGGACATCAGAGTCAGGGTGCGGGTGGAAAACAGTGGGTTCATGAAAAAAATCTCGCAATCAGGAGTTACGGGAAGTTATGACCAGTTCGTCATAACCGGATAAGGAACAGGGTTCACGCGTGAACGTGAGCTCGTCAAGCTCGCCAATAATCAATTCGCAGGTCGTGCGCACAATGCATCCGGGCATAACGTGACCACCGCGCATCATGCCTTGCGCATCTGCCACCGACAGATGCAGGTGCCCGCCTTCGACGTCCAGCGTGCCAGAGAGCGCGATGATCTCGAAGGCGCCGGTAAGCTGTGTGCTATCCAGCTCGCCGGCAAAGCGCAACGCCGCCTGACTCAGGCTGCCGACCACGCCGGCGATCCAGCCGGCCTTGATTTCCCGTTGTACGACGCTGGCCGCAAGAGCCGCCAGCAGGTCGTCTCCGGGCAGCAAACGCAGGGCAAAGAAGCGGGCGGAGCTCATCATTGTTTGTTTATCAATCTGTCAAACTGGCTGGGCGGCCATGATAGCGGGGAGCCTGGGAAAATCAAACCAAAGAGTGTCCTAAAGCGTAATCACCTTGGCTGCCGACATCTGCGCCTCGACGATGCGCAGCATGTTGCCCACCTCACCGACCACGACGCGATCTTGCAGGGCATAGAAATCAAGACAGGTTCGGCAAGCGATCAAGGGCACGCCGGCCGCCGACAACTCGGCCAGTTCTTTCTGGCACGGCGTTCCCTCGGCCACCAGCTTGACCCCTCCGGCATAAAACACCACCGCCTTCGGGAGCTGACCCAGCTCAATTAGGGTGCGGAAATAGCTTACGACCAGCTTGTGGCAAAGCGCCGTATCGGCTTGCCCCAAACCATCGTGGTTCAGCACCAGCACCGTATCCGCAAAGTCCTTGTTCATCCTTCTCTCCTTAGTGTCTGTTGCACAGGCAAGCGCAATATCAGTCTTTCTTGACGCTTTCGATCATGTTTTTCGCCAAATTCGATGACGCAAGCCCTGCGCCGACCGCGCACCAGCGGCCGGATGGCGAAGTATATCCGACCAGGCCGTAGGGCCGTATTCAGCGCCGATCGCCAAGAGCTCGCGCTGCGCGCTATGCAAGACGGTGAGCCTCCTGCTTGGTGCCACAACTTACCCGAAAGCAATCGTTCGAGCCGGAGACGACGGCCGCTCGCAGTGTAAATATCCACCAAGTCTTGAATATATCGCCCTCGCGCTTATACGAAACGGATAGACTTGATCAGAATGGCGGGTCGAAACTCGTCATATAGGCGACGGGAGGAGAGCGACATGTTTTGCCGGGCATTGTTGTGCTTTCTGGTTTGTATTTTCGGGCTTTGCAGAGCGGAAACCACTGCGATTCAGCAGGTTCGCTATCCTGCGGGCTCGTTCACCGGAGATTTCCGGTTCTCATATCCAATTCGCGTCCTGCAATTGGCCCTTGACAAGACCGCCAAGGAGTACGGCCCGGCGCAAGCCGTCTATGCCTCTACTCCCATGAATACTGGGCGGATCGCTTCCGAGTTGGAGCATGGGAAATTGCTTGACGTTGCCACGTTCCCAGCAAGTCGCGACCTTGACAGGCAATTTGACGCGGTCCCACTCGACATTCGCAAGGGTATTCTTGGCATCCGTCTGTTCTTGATCGATCGAAAACAACAGCCGCGATTTGATCTGGTCAAGTCCGCCAAGGATCTGCAGAAAATGAACGCAGGCCAGGGTTTCGACTGGCTTGATACAAAGATACTGGAGCGCAACGGCTACCCGGTCACAAGCAGCTCATCCTATGAGGCCTTGTTTGGCATGCTCATGGCGGGGCGATTCGATTATTTCCCGCGTGGATTGTACGAACCCTTCGAGGAGCAGAAGGCGCACCAGGCAGAATTCCCCGATCTGACGGTGGAAAATTCGCTGGCACTTTATTACCCATACCCCGATTATTTTTATGTTCGCAAGGGAAATACGGTGCTCGCGACCCGATTGCAGAAAGGACTTGAGCTGGCGTTGCAGGACGGATCGTTCGATACCCTTTTCAACGCGGAGTTTGGGGCCAGCATCAAACTGGCCAAGCTCGACCGACGGACGTTTTTTGTGCTGACCAATTGGGAGGTCAGCGAGATAAAGCATGCGTGCGATCCAAAGTATTGGTACATCAACTCGATCCGGCCTGATGTCTGCGCGCCAAAGTAGGTGGCGCCAAGCGGCTAGTTATGGCGCAGGCGTCGATACCGGACTTGCGCTTATCGCGCCCAAAAAAACCTGAGAAAATCCTCGCTCGATTGCGGCCTGCTGAACAGATAGCCCTGATAGGCATGGCAACCACACCGGGCGAGAAACTCGCGCTGTGACTCGGTCTCGACGCCTTCAGCAATGACGCCCAAACCAAGGGAATGCGCCAACGCAACGATGGTATTGGCTATGGCGGCATCATTGGGATCAACCAGAATATCGCGAACAAACGACTGATCAATCTTGAGCTGATCGAGCGGCATTCGTTTGAGGTAGGACAGCGACGAGTAGCCGGTCCCAAAGTCATCCAGCGAAAAACCAACACCCTTGCTCTTCAATGCAAACATTTTTTCAATGGTGTCAGCGACGTCGGAAACCAGCAAGCTTTCGGTCAATTCCAGCTTGAGTCGATGCGGGTTTGCTCCAGTACTCGCCAGTATTCCCAGTACGTCGTCGACAAAACCGAGCTGACGAAACTGATTGGCGCTGACATTCACCGAGAGCGTCAAGGCGGATAGCTCCGGACGTTTGGCCCAAAGCGCCAACTGGGTGCACGCGGTTTCCATCACCCAATGCCCCAGAGGAATAATCAGCCCGGATTCTTCCGCTGCAGGAATGAACTCTGCTGGTGAAACCATGCCGCGCTGTGGATGCTGCCAGCGCGCCAGGGCTTCAGCTCCGGTGACGCGTCCGTCGCCCAGTACCTGGGCTTGATAGTAAAGAAGGAACTGCCCCTCGGCCAAGGCCGTTCGGATATTGGCCACCAGCGTTGAGCGTGCAAGAAGCGATGCCTCCATGGTCGGATCGAAAAAGCGGACCGCGTTGCGACCGCCTTCCTTGGCCTTGTACATGGCAAGTTCGGCCTGCTTGAGAGGATCATCGCTCTCGGTACGTGGGCCGCGGAAGAGCGTGATACCAATACTTGCGGTGCAGCGGTAGTCAGTCGCGCCAGGAGAAGCCGTCCAGTCAAGCGCAGCCCGGATCTTCTCGCCAATGATTTCTACTCTGGCCGCTGCTTCTTCCAGTATTGGGCCCAGATCAGTGAGCATGACGACGAAATCGTCTCCGCCTGGACGCGCCACGGTGTCACCTTCACGCACGCACTCGACCAGTCGTTGGGATACCTGTTTGAGCAGAAGATCACCGCTGTCATGCCCCAGCGTATCGTTGAGCACCTTGAAGTGATCGAGGTCGATGTACAGCAAGGCGTCGTAGGATTTCCCGCGGTCACTTCGTGCAATGGCGAGGCGCAGACGGTCGGTCAGCAGCGTGCGGTTGGCAAGACCGGTCAACTGATCCGAAAAGGCCAGAGTATTGATTCGTTCTTCGGCTTGTTTCCGTTCGCTGATGTCGTACAACACGATCAACTGGCTGCCGGAAAAGTCCCGCTCGACGGCTGCTGCGCTGCCGATCACTGCACGCGTCAAACCGTTCTTGCATTGGACATTGAATTCAAGCGGCGAGAATGGGTCGCCGGAGCGCTTCGCTTCATCCAGATTGGTTTGCCACCGGGCAACAAAAACCTCATGCGACTTTGAGTCCGTCGAGACGTTGCGCCACCAATCGTCGATTGTCGGGATGTCGTCCATCGAATAACCGAACACACTGACAAACGCCCTGTTTAAAAAAGTCACTTCGCCGCAATCGGCGACCATGATCAAAGGCACGGGTGAGGCTTCAATAATCGAAACTGAGCGGCGATTTCTCTCCTCAAGTTGCTCAAAAGTTTCCAGCAAACGTGCGCGCATATGTTCCATGGCGTCGGCCACCTGCCCGAACTCGTTTGCACCAACGGACTTGATCGGTATCGTCAATCTGCCGTCGGCAATGCGGCGTGCCTCGTCAGCCAGAAGCCGCACCGGCAGAACCAGCCTGTTTCTCAGAATAAGGATGATCGCAGACAGGGCAACGAGAAGCACCACCGACAATCGCAGCAGGTTGTTTTGCCAGCGAATCCTGGCGGCTTCAAGATAGGGAGCCAGCGTCATGGCAACTTCCACCGAACCGATCTCGCGTCCTTCGCGCTCGATGGCCTTGTGCGAGGAAATCGCCGCCGTTCCGCTTGCGCTGTTCTTGAATTCGACGAAGACGTCCCCGGTGTTGGCATCCGTTACGACGACCGACACAAAACGATCATCATCCGCCATGGCACGTACGATGGACTCCCCGTTCGCTTTGGACAAATCCCACACAGGAGCGCTAAGTGATGCGGCCAGCACTCCGGTGGCTCGATCCAGGTCTTTCTCCAGATCGGTGTACGCCTGTTGTTTGGCATTTTGCAGGTCGATCATGATTCCCGCCACGCCGGGCACGAGCAGCGCAAACGCAACGCTAAGGACCACTGTCAGGAGCAGTGTGCGTCTGCCAAGCGTATTTTTTGTCCTGCTGAGCGGGCGCAAAAAAGACAGCCATCGCTGACGCGGTTTGGAGTGTTCTGAAACTATTAAGCCCATCACCTCCCCCTCCCTGCATTTCAGGCAACCGACGGTTCTATCTTCCAACCGGTTTGCCATTCGGTTTGCCTTCTCGCGTTCGGAAGTTCTGAATTTCAGGTCTTCCGGCCCAACTGCCTACTACCTACTGTATTCCCGTTGTCGCCGGCAAATACTCATATCGATTGCGCCCGTTTCCCTTGGCAAGGTATAGCGCCTGGTCCGCCAGGGCGATCAGTTGAGCCGGGTTGCTCAACGCATGATCAGTTGCGGAAGCCACACCAAGGCTGATCGTGACAACTGCGGAAGTATCCGACGCGGCGTGCGGCAGCATTAGTTCTTGCACGGCCTTGCCGATACGCTCTGCCAAGCCTGTTGCACCTTCGCTGTCCGTATCGGGAAGGATGACCAGGAACTCCTCGCCGCCATAACGCGCCACGGTATCGCTGGCGCGTTCAAGCACAATCCTGGCCGCCTCGGCGACCTGGCGAAGGCAATGGTCGCCCGCGAGATGGCCATAGTGGTCGTTGTATTTCTTGAAATGATCGACATCCAGCATGATCAAGGACAATGGCGACCCTGATCGTTTGTGCCTGGAAAATTCGGTCTGCAAGACAAGATCAATGTACCGGCGATTTGGCAGACCCGTCAGGCTGTCCGTAAGCGAGTTGGCCTGGGCAAGATCCCGTTCGATCTCCAGCTTGTGCATCAGATCCTTGATCTGCTGTTCCGCTTTCTTGCGGTCAGTAATATCCCGGGCAATCAGGACCATCCGAATCGGTTTTCCGTTTCGGTCGCGAATCAGCGAGTTATTGACCTCAATATCAAATTCGGACCCATCCTTGCGGACTGCGCGATATTCGTTGGGGCCTGGATAATTTTCGTGCACCATTTTTGCGATATTGGCGCGCGCCCGTTCGTGGTCTTCGGGGGCAATGAAATCCATGACCGACATGCCCAGACCTTCGTCCGCTCTGTAGCCAAACATTTTGTGCGCCGAATCGGAAACGAGAATGACCTTTCCGGAAAGGTCAGCAATGGTGATGTCGTCGGGTGAAGCCATCAGGATCGTCTTGTAAGTCTCTTCGCTTTCCCGCGCGATCTCTTCAACGCGCTTGCGATCGGAGATGTCGATAAATATCGTGACGAAGCACTCTTCACCGATGCGATAGGCATGCGTGAAGTAGTAGCGGCCCAAGGGTTCGGAATATTGCTCGAAACTGACCGATTCTCCGGTCAATGCCACCTTTCCGTAGATTTCGATGAATGGCAGCTGCGCGGCTCCCGGCATGACTTCGGTCGCGCGACGGCCGATGATATCGGTGACGCGCAATCCGGTATGCGTTTCAAAAGCCGGATTGGCACTCAGAAAAACGTAGTCCACCGGTCTGCCCGTCTCGTCCCGCACGATCTTGTGCGACGCGACCGCGGAAACGGCGTGTTCGATGAGCATGCGATGCTGCTCCTCGCTGACTTGAAGCGCGCGCGTTTTGGCGTTGAGTTCCTTTTCAGCGAGCTGGCCAATTTCCTGCGCCATGATGCCGATTTCGTTATCCGGATAGACGTACTCGTCAGATTCCCGCTCTTCGCCGGCAATGGTCGCCTTGATCTTCTTGCCCAGTTCAACGAGCGGACGCGAAAGACGTCTGCTCAGCACCGCACTCTGCACAGCGCCCAGCAAGACAGCAATGAAGCTAGTTAGCCCAATCAGGAGCAAGACGTTCGATTTGACCGGGCGAAGCACTTCGTTCTTGTCGACCGATGTCACAACCGTCCAGCCCGTAGACCCGATGCGGCTGTAATAGCCCCAGCGTTCCACGTTGTTAATGCTGTAGCTGAAATCACCATTTTCGGCGTGGGCAAGCGCTTCGCTGATTTTCTGCGGCGAGTTCCCGAGCACGGACGAATCCGGGTGCAAGATGATCTTGCCCGACTTATCCATAACAAAACTGAATTCCGTTGCGTATTCATCGTGCCGCGCAATCAGGTGGACGAGCTGTTCAATTGAAGAATCGATCGTAATCACGCCGCTGTATTGGCCGTCAGACCGCTTCATCGCTTTGCTCGTCGAAATCAGCCACTCTTTTGATTTGATGTCCTGATACGGGAGACCAATCGCCACACCAGGTTTGCTGGCCATGGCCACCTGATACCAGGGACGCGCGCTTGGAGAAAAGTGTTCAGGCGGTACGTAGTCGTTGATCAGCATCAGGCCGTTCTCGTAGCCCGAATAGATGTAAGCGATGTTGTTGCTGACCCCGGAAAGGGCGCGATACTCATCCAGGATACGCTGACGGGCCTCTTCCCCGAGTGTCATCGCCTCGGGGATCTCACGATTGCCGTCCAGCACAGTGATGGTATTGGTAATTTCGGTGAAATAGCCTTCGATGAAAAGAACAACCGCGTGATTGGTCCCCTTCATGATGGCGCGCGCCTTTGACGACTCGACGATATAAAGAACAGTCGAGAGAAAGAAGCCAAAGACGGCGACGACAAGCAAGGCCAAAAGCGCGCTGCTTTGAAATATCTCGCGTTTAATGCTCGATTTGCGTGAGAGATTCCAGATTTTGATAGGCCAATCCATTACATGATCAGAAAGATACGTGCGTCAGCTCGCACGTATCAAAACTTCCTCAGTATTGAGATGCCGAAATGAGAATGATACGACGCCGGGATGAATTGGCCCGATTCAGGCTGAGCCGATCGTAACCCGCCCACCCGTCGGCAGACTGATAGACGCTTAGTCGGCTTCGATCCGAAAACCGATCTTGAGCGTAACCTGGAAGTGCCCCACCTTGCCTTCGATCACGTGCCCCGTGGTCTTGACGACCTCGAACCATGAAATGTGTCGAATCGTCTTGGAACTGGTTTCGATGGCATTGCGAATGGCATCATCGGTACCAAGCTTCGACGAACCGACGATTTCAACGACTTTGTAGACATGATCAGACATCACGTGCTCCTTTGCTCAGGGTGGATATTCAAAACCAAATACTACACGGCTTTCAACGGGACCCCGGTGCCAATCGTCTCGCCCGCGGCCGACCGCTAGACGAATTCTGCCACCCGGTGGCAGGCCACATCGCGGCCTTCAATGCGTTGCGGCAGCGGCACCTCTGCACGACATTGCTCTGTGACGTACGGGCAGCGCGTGTGGAAGGTGCAGCCGGTTGGCGGGTTGAGCGGCGACGGGAGTTCGCCGACGAGCTTGATCTTTTCCCGCCGGTCGTGCGCGCGGATGGCCGGCGTCGCCGACATCAGGGCTCGGGTGTAAGGATGCAGTGGGTGCGAGAATATTTCGCTCTTCGAGCCTTGTTCGACGGCGGAACCGAAGTACATCACCATCACATCTTGCGCGACGTGCTCGACCACGGACAGGTTGTGGCTGATAAACACATAAGCCGTGCCCAGTTCGTCCTGCAAATCCATGAAAAGATTGAGAATCTGCGCCTGGATAGAAACGTCCAGCGCAGAAGTCGGCTCGTCGGCGACGAGGATGTCCGGCGAGAGCATCATGGCACGGGCAATGGCAATGCGCTGCCGTTGGCCGCCGGAGAACATGTGCGGATAACGCTGCGCGTGCTCGGGACGCAGTCCGACGCGGGCGATGGCGGCGCTGACACGTTCGCGTCGTTCGTCGGCGCGGTCGACTCCGTTCAGCTTGAGCGGTTCCTCCAGCATCGCCTGCACTTGTTTGCGCGGATTCAGGCTGGCATAGGGGCTTTGGAAAACCATCTGCACTTTGGGGCGCAAGCGCTTGAGATCAGCCGGGCTGGCCTGCGCCATGTTCGTATCCTGAATGATCAGGGAACCGCTGGTCGGCTTTTCGACGAGGGTCAGTTGGCGGGCCAGCGTCGATTTTCCGCATCCTGATTCGCCGACCACGGCGAGCGTTTGCCCGCGGTGCAGTTCGAAACTGACGCCGTTGAGCGCCTTGACGGTAGCGTGCCCCTTGCCGAGGCCGCGCGAGACGCTGTAGTGGCGTGTCAGATCCTGCGCGGCCATAACGATTTTCTGCAGTTCGGAAGACGCTGTTGTGATGGTGTTCATACTGCAGACTCCGAATTTGAACCCATCGAAAACCCAGGCGCCTGGGTATTCAAGGGCATGAAGCAACGCACCTGTGCTTGCCCGATATCATCAACGCCGGGCACTTCGCGAATACAGCGTTCGTTGGCGTACGCGCAGCGCGGCGAAAGCAGGCAGCCCTTCGGTCGGTCGTACTGACCGGGCACCACGCCAGCGAGTGTGGAGAGGCGCGCCGCGCCCTTGCTGTGTTCGGGGATCGAGGCGAGCAAGGCTTCGGTGTAGGGATGGTGCGGCTGCTCAAAGAGCGTGGGGACGCGGTTGCTTTCGACGAGTTGCCCAGCGTACATCACGGCGACGCGATGCGCGACTTCGGCGACAACGGCGAGATCGTGCGTAATCAGGATCAAGGCCATGCCCTGCTGCTTCTGAAGATTGACCAGGAGTTCCATGATCTGCGCCTGCACGGTCACGTCAAGCGCCGTGGTCGGCTCATCGGCAATCAGCAGCTTTGGATTACAGGCAATGGCCATGGCGATCATCACGCGCTGGCACATGCCGCCCGAGAGCTGATGCGGAAAGGCCCGCAGGCGCGACTTTGCGGCGGGGATTTCGACCAGTTCCAGCAATTCCAGCGCTCGCGCGTGCAAGGCCGCGCCGCGCAGTCCGGCGTGCAGCTTGAGCGTTTCTTCGAGCTGGTAGCCAACGGTGAAGGCGGGATTCAGACTGGTCAGCGCATCCTGAAAAATCATCGCGATGTCACAGCCGAGTATCTTGCGCTTCTCGCTGGCCGGCAGCGTGAGCAGGTCTTTGCCATCGAAGACGAGGCGGTCGGCGCGCACGCGGCCGGGCTCTTCGATCAGTCCCATCAGGGCGAGTTGGGTCACGCTCTTGCCCGATCCGGATTCGCCGACGATGCCGAGAATTTCACCCGGTTCGACACTGAAGCTCAGCGCGTCGACCGCGCGAAACGGTTGATCGGCACGCCCGAACTCGACGGTCAGGTTTTGTACATCCAGCAAACTCATGGTTATCCTCGATCCAGAATCAGGCGAGTTTCTTGAGGCGCGGGTCGAGCGCGTCGCGCAGGCCGTCGCCAAGAAGGTTGAGGGCGATCACCGTAAGAAGAATCGCCAGTCCGGGCATCGTTACGACCCACCATGCGCGTTCGATGTAATCACGCGCCGAGGCCAGCATGGTGCCCCATTCGGGCATCGGCGGTTGCGCGCCAAGGCCGAGAAAACCAAGCGCCGCGGCGTCGAGAATCGCGGAAGAAAAACCGAGCGTGGCCTGGACGATGATCGGCGCCATGCAATTGGGCAGAACGGTGTTGAACATCAAGCGCAACTGCCCTGCCCCGGCCAGCCGGCTGGCGACGACGTAATCGCGCGGCAGTTCGGACATCGCCGAGGCGCGTGCAAGGCGCACGTACGACGGCAGGGACACAATAGCAATCGCGATCATCGTATTGACCAACCCTGGCCCGAGTACGGCCACAACGGCCACGGCGAGCAGCAATGAAGGCAGCGCCATCATGATGTCGATGGCGCGCATGATCGCCGTGCCGGCAAAGCGCGGGTAGAACGCGGCGGCCAGACCGAGTGCGACGCCGGGGATGAGCGAGATGAGCACCGAGACCAGACCGATCATGAGCGACAAGCGCGCGCCGTGCAGCAGGCGCGAGAGAATGTCGCGCCCGACCTCGTCGGTACCGAGCAGGAAGCGCACGCTGCCACCGTGCGCCCAGGCCGGTGGTGTCAGGAAGAAATCCCTGAACTGTTCGGCAGGCGCATACGGCGCGATCCACGGCGCCAGGATCGCCGATATAACGAGGAGCAGGAAAAACGCGGCGGCGATCAGAGCGCCGCGACTCGCGGAAAATGAAGTCCAGATTTCACGCAGCGGCGATGGCGGGACACTGCTGCTGTCGATGGATTCCAGATCAAGAGGCAAAGAGGTATTCATGGCAGGCTCACTTGGCATGACGGACACGCGGATTGATGACGCCGTAGAGCACATCGACGAGCAGATTCACGCCGATGATCATCGTCGCCACGAGCAGGATGCCACTCTGCACGACGGGATAGTCGCGCCGCGAAATCGAGTCGATCAGCCACTTGCCGATGCCCGGCCAGGAAAAGATCGTCTCGGTCAGTACGGCGCCGGCAAGCAGCGTTCCCACCTGCAAACCGATGATCGTCACCACTGGCATCAAGGCGTTGCGCAAGGCGTGCACCAAAACCACCCGCGCCGGCGAAAGCCCCTTGGCGCGTGCCGTACGAACGTAGTCCTCGCGCAGCACTTCGAGCATGGACGAGCGCGTCATGCGCGCGATGACCGCCAGCGGAATCGTACCAAGCACGATGGACGGCAGGATCAGGTGCGACACGGCGGATGCGAACGCGCCCTCGTCACCTGAAAGCAAGGTATCGATCAGCATCAGGCCGGTGACCGGCGGAATATCGAATTCGAGCGAGATGCGCCCCGATACCGGCGTCCAGCCCAGGTACACCGAGAACACCATGATAAGGATCAGCCCCCACCAGAAGATCGGCATCGAGTACCCGGCCAACGCCCCTCCCATGACCACATGGTCGGTGGGTTTGCCGCGCTTGACCGCCGCCAGAATGCCGGCGGGCAGACCGACGACGATGGCGAACAGCAACGCGCAGAACGACAACTCCAGCGTGGCGGGAAACAGCGTGAGGAATTCGCGAAGCACCGGCTCATGCGTGACGATGGAGTTTCCAAGGTCAAGCCTGACCAGTTTGGACAGATACACGAGGTATTGCTGCCAGAGCGGCATATCCAGGCCCAGACGATGCAATGCCTGCTGGTAAAACACCGGATCAAGACGTCGCTCGCCGACCAGGATCAAAACCGGGTCGCCTGGAATCATGTGGATCAGGGCGAACGCGAGCAATGTCACGCCGATAAAGGTGGGAACCACCACCAGAAAGCGGCGAAAAATGAATTGGAACATAAGGAAAAGGCCTCGACTTCTAGCGCATCAGCGTGCTGATCCGCAACAAATGCTCTTGTTGGCAAACAGCGGGACGAAACGGCGCTTTTGGACCCACATCAAGAACAAGACCCGTCGGCCCCAAAGGGCAGACGGGTCGCATCAGACTGGCGCCCGGAAGGCGCGCCGATCAATCCTGGTTTACTTCAACGAAACGCCGTAGAAGGAATTCAGACCAAACGGACTGATCTTGAATCCTTGAACTTCCTTGCGCATCGGCTCATACACCGTCGAATGCGCGATCGTGGTCCAGGGCATCTGTTCCTTGAAAATGACTTGCGCCTGTTCGTACAACTTGGCGCGCTCACTTTGCTTGTTGACCGTCTTCGCTTTCGTGACCAGGTCGTCAAACGGTTTGAAGCACCACTGGGAGTAGTTGTTACCACCCACTGCTGAACAACCC
>Ga0302297_1000190_pt1 | contig 16471 bp, 20 predicted proteins | sample III_Fen_N3_2_FD_202094 | JGI IMG/M metagenome (GOLD analysis project Ga0302297, IMG submission 202094) | Peat permafrost microbial communities from Stordalen Mire near Abisko, Sweden - III_Fen_N3_2 | ecosystem: Environmental > Terrestrial > Soil > Wetlands > Permafrost | place: Sweden: Abisko...
TGCCGTGGCTTCGAATCTTCCGCAGATGACCGTGCTCGGTATCGCCGGTCCCGGAGACCCGCTGGCGAATCCTGAGAGGACATTCAAGACCTTCGAACTTGTGACCCAAGCCGCTCCCGACATCAAGCTTTGCCTGTCTACGAATGGACTGATGCTCCCCGAGTACATCGATAGTATTCAGGCGCTCAACATCGATCACGTGACGATCACGATCAACATGATTGATCCGGAGGTTGGGGCGAAGATCTATCCCTGGATCTACTACAACAAGAAGCGGCACGAGTGGAGGCGTCCAAGATTCTAAGCGAGCGCCAACTGCTCGGCTTGGAGATGCTGACCGAACGCGGCATTCTGTGCAAGGTGAACTCAGTGATGATTCCCGGCATCAACGACCATCATCTGGCGGAGGTAAACAAGGCAGTCAAGGCGCGCGGGGCCTTCCTGCATAACATCATGCCGTTGATCTCCGCACCTGAACATGGCACGGTCTTCGGTCTAAACGGGTTGCGTGGTCCGACTGCGCAAGAGCTCAAGGCGTTGCAGGATTCGTGCGAGAGCGAGATGAACATGATGCGCCATTGCCGCCAGTGCCGCGCGGATGCCGTGGGTCTGCTTGGCGAGGACCGCAGCAATGAGTTCACAACTGAGAGAGTCATGGAGATGGACGTTCACTACGATCTGGAGATCCGTCAGGCCTATCAACAAGAAGTGGAAAGGCAGCGCGCAGCGGTGGTCGTGGCTAGAAACGAAGAGCTGAAGACGCTCGCAGGCGATGAAAGCAATCTCTCGATTCTGATCGCTGTTGCAAGCAAGGGAGAAGGACGCATCAACCAGCACTTCGGTCACGCAAAAGAGTTCCAGGTGTATGAGGTCAGCACGACTGGCGTGAAGTTCGTTGGTCATCGCAGGGTGGATAACTACTGTAAAGGCGGCTTTGGAGAAGAAGATAGCCTGGATACCGTGGTTCGCGCCATCAACGACTGTGTCGCCGTGTTTATCTCCAGAATTGGCAACTGTCCGCGCGAAGGGCTGCTGAAAGCAGGCATTGAGCCCATGGATCGTTTCGCGCTGGAGTATATCGAGCAGTCTGCGCTTACGTACTTCAGAGAGTATCTGGGACGGGTACGAAGCGGAGAAATCAAGCACAATCAGCGTGGCGATGCCGAACTGCGGCAAGGTGCGTTGATTGCAAATCTGTGACGCGGCGGTGTCGATGAGCGAGAAAAGGCAAATATCCATGGAGTTGACGCCGCCGGCAGAGAAGTTCATTCGCCGCATGATGCGGTGCGGCACGGGCTCAAATTTTGGATTCAGACTGAAGGTCCGGTCCGGCGGGTGCTCAGGCCTTGCCGTCGAGTTCGATCTTGCCGCTGAACCAGGCGCGGATGAGGTCGTCTGGACTCGTTCAGACCTGCGCATCTTCCTCGACAGTGCGAGTAGCCTCTTGCTCGATGGATCGGTGGTCGATTTCCTCGACAGCCGCTCGCTCACCGGATTTGTGGTTACGACGCCGGGAAGAGCCGCGCAGGCATGTTCACCGGCGTCGACGCTAGTGCCGGTAGATTCGCTCGTCAAGCGTTAATGCAGTGGAGGGGAGGAACGCATGTTGCTGCGCAAACCTGAGAAAGCACTCGACTGGCAGGGACGCGAAGTGTGCTGCACGGGCTGCGTTCATCGCGAACTGATCCACGAAGACCGCTGTCGCCAGAAGCACGTCTGCGTCCAGGATCGCACTCCCTCGCGCATCGAGGAGTTCTTCAAGAAGAATCCTGGCCTGGCCAATGATTTTCTCACCCATCCCTACTTTGAAGTGCGCGCCGCAGCGGCTAAATATGCCGATGTCTTCCGGCTGACCGCCTTGCTCAACGATGAAGATGAGGCCGTGCGCTGGAATGCGGCCCTGCGGCTTCCGCGCCGCTTTCTGCTGCGGCTGCGCGATGATCTGAATCGCGAAGTGCGGGTTCGTATCGCCTCGCATCTCGATGGCGAAGAGTTGACGCCGATGATGTCGGACCCTGACTACTTTGTGCGCCAGATCGTTGCGCAGCGCATTGGAGTGCAGCAACTGAAACACATGATCGACGATCCCGACCCTGAGGTGCGGCGCGTAGTTGCGCAGCGGATCTCCGGCGAGTGGCTGTTGGAGTTGGTGAATGATTCCGACCCTTCGGTATGTCTTGCGGTTGCCGAACGGCTGACTCCTGCACAGTTATTGCCTCTGCGCTTTCACTCCGATATTCGCGTTCGTTACGTGGCAGCGGAGCGGGTTCCAGCGAGTGCCCTCGACGCGATGCGCAAAGACGCTGATCCGCTGGTGCGAGAGCGGGTCGAGGAGAGACTGACGGAAGCTCGGAATCTGCCCGAAGAAGCCCACGCTGTCCTTCAGATGAGATCAGCAAGTCCAGACAAGAGGAGGGGATGATATGTCAAAGATCGTTCGCGATGGCTGGGTGGTGGAGTTGGATGGACCGCCTCAGTTTGAGTACGGACAGAAAGTCCGGTCCAAATTCATGGTGCGCAACGATGGCACATTCCCCGGAAAAGACATCGGCGATGTACTTGTCAACAAGGGCGAGGAAGGGTATGTGATCTCGATTGGAACCTTTTTGCAGCAGTACTACATCTACGGAGTCGAGTTCATCGAGAGCGGCTTCCGCGTAGGCATGAAGCGAAAAGAGCTTGAGCCGATCGAGCTACTTGTTGCCGAAGGGAGAGCGTAATGGAAACTTGCGCACCGCGCTATGAATGGGGGCAACGCGTGCAGGCTGCTGCCGACCTGTTCAACGACGGATCGTACCCGGAGCAGCCATCTGAGGCTCTGCTGGTTCAAAACGGTGAAGCGGGACAAATTGTGCAAGTAGGCCATCACACCGATTCGGGAACCATTATCTATATGGTCGAGTTTGCGCATCATCGGATCGTGGGATGCTTGGAAAACGAACTAGAGCCGAGTCAATCGAATGGAGAAGCACAATGAAGGTGATGATTCGCAAAAATCGCGCTGGTGTACTATCGGCCTATGTGGCCAAAAAGGACCTGGAAGAACCCATCGTCGATACAGAAAAACCGGAGATGTGGGGCGGCATAGTCACACTCGCCAATGGATGGCGGCTGGAGCTGCCTGCAATGGATGCCGCAACTACATTGCCGATCACCGTCGAGGCGCGAAAGCTGATGGAAGACGAGGTGCCAGCTTGAACTGCACTCCGCTGGATGCGATTGCGCAAGCATTCGCCAGCGGCAGTGCGATTCCATTTCTTGGACCGGGTGTACTTTCAATCGAAAGTGCTGCGTGCCCATTGCCCGCTTCACACAAGGCTCTTGTAGGGCATTTGACATCGAAGAGCAGCGTGCCCCACAAAGTCAGAAACAATCTGGGAGCCGCCGCGCAGTTCATTGAAAACTTCAAGCATCGCAGTACTGTGACCAATGCGATGAATGAAGCATTCAGTGCCGACGTGCAGCCCACAGCGCTGCACATGCTGTTGACGAGCCTGTCAGCGCTGCCATTGATTGTTCATGCCTGGTATGACGATCTGCCGCAAAAGGCGCTGCGCTCGCACTCCAGTTGGGGCATGGCGCAGGGTGTAAGCCAGGCGGAACACTCCGGCAATTGGATTCACTATTTCTCGTCGAACGGAGAGTACGCCGGAGTTGAAGCTGAACGGCCTTACACGAACTGGAAGAGGCTGCTCTATCAGCCACTCGGCTCGGTATGGCCGGCTCACAATTATCTTGTCTCCGACTCCGACTTTGTTGAAGTACTCACAGAGATCGATATACAAACGCCCATTCCGGATTCCGTGCAAGAGATACGGAAGGGAAGAAACTTTCTCTTTCTTGGATGCAGGTTTTCAACGCAACTGGAGAGGCTCTTTGCGCACCAGATTATCAAGCGGTCATCCGACAAGCATTGGGCAATCCTGCCAGAGGAACTTACGCGCAACGAAGTGCGCTTTCTTGAAGAGCACAACATCGAGCGTATAGCGATAAGCCTGGATGAATTCGTCGCCGAACTGTCGGAGAAACTGCAAGCCAAGTGAAGGTATTCGTCGCTGATCCGTAGCATTCACTACAAAGAAACTCTCGATTGTCGCATTCTACACAGGCGTACAAATTCAAGCAAAGCACTGAAGATACGCATCTTAGTTGAATATCTGGTTTGGCACGGCGATTGCACATAGATATGCGTACACCGGAGCACAAGGATGCACAACAACATTCAGCATCCTTGATCCGACAGTCATCTGGTCGCTGCTTTGTTGTAAGCAGATGAAGACGCAGACGAGAGATTTTGAGAATCAGGAACGAATCACAGAACCGAGGAGGATACGATGGCTAAACTGCGGCAGATTGCTTTCTACGGCAAGGGCGGAATCGGAAAGTCCACCACATCGCAAAACACATTGGCGGCGCTGGCAGAGATGGGGCAGAAGATCCTCATCGTCGGCTGCGACCCGAAGGCAGACTCAACACGCTTGATCCTGCATGCGAAAGCGCAGAACAGCATTCTCAGCCTGGCTGCGGAAAAGGGCACCATCGAGGACATCGAACTCGAAGAGGTGATGAAGTACGGATATCAGAAGATCCGCTGCGTTGAATCCGGCGGTCCTGAACCGGGCGTAGGCTGTGCCGGCCGCGGCGTAATTACGGCTATCAACTTTCTCGAAGAGAACGGCGCCTACGAGAACCTTGACTACGTCTCCTACGATGTGCTCGGCGACGTTGTCTGCGGCGGTTTCGCAATGCCTATCCGCGAGAACAAGGCGCAGGAGATCTACATCGTCATGTCGGGCGAGATGATGGCTATGTACGCGGCCAATAACATCTCCAAAGGTATTTTGAAGTACGCCAACTCGGGCGGCGTTCGCCTGGGCGGCCTGATCTGCAACGAACGCCAGACTGACAAGGAATTGGAACTGGCCGAGAACATGGCCAAGAAATTGGGCAGCAAGCTGATCTACTTCGTTCCCCGCGACAACGTTGTGCAGCACGCCGAACTTCGTCGCATGACGGTCATTGAGTACGCGCCTGAATCTGCGCAGGCCGAACACTACCGCACCTTGGCGAAAAAGATCCACGAGAACGCCGGTCAGGGTGTGATTCCCACGCCTATCACCATGGACGAGCTTGAAGAGATGTTGATGGAACACGGAATCATCAAGAACATCGACGAGTCGCTGATCGGCAAGAAAGCTACCGAAGTCGCGGCGTAAGATTTCCTCCCTTCACGGGCGCCAGCATAGCAATGCGACTGGCGCCCGTTTCCACAAATTCAATCAAGAGAGGTTCATCAATGAGCGATAACGCTGGCGTTGAAGAGATCAAAGAACGCAACAAGCAGATGATCAGCGAGGTTCTCACGGCCTATCCGGAGAAGACAGCGAAGAAGCGCGCCAAGCACCTTGCGACATTTGAAGAGAGCAAGGGTGAGTGCGGAGTCAAGTCCAATCTCAAAACGATTCCGGGCGTGATGACGATTCGCGGCTGCGCTTACGCCGGCGCGAAGGGCGTGGTGTGGGGTCCCATCAAGGACATGGTGCACATCAGTCATGGACCGGTGGGTTGCGGCCAATATTCCTGGGCTGCGCGGCGCAACTACTTTGTGGGCACCACGGGCGTGGATGCCTTCGCCACCATGCAGTTCACATCAGACTTTCAAGAAAACGATATTGTCTTTGGCGGCGATAAGAAACTGGCCAAGATCATCGACGAGATTGAAGTTCTCTTTCCGCTGAACAAGGGCATCTCGGTCCTGTCGGAGTGCCCGGTCGGACTGATCGGCGACGACATTGAAGGCGTCTCCAAGGCCAAGGCCAAGCAGATTGGCAAGACCATCGTTCCGGTTCGCTGCGAGGGCTTTCGCGGCATTTCGCAGTCGCTAGGCCATCACATTGCCAACGACTCTATTCGCGATCATGTTTTCGGCAAACTTGGCGACAAGCCTGCGCGCTTTGAAAGCACCCCTTACGACGTAACGATCATCGGCGACTATAACATCGGCGGTGATGCATGGGCTTCCCGCATTCTGCTTGAAGAGATGGGCCTGCGAGTGATTGCCCAGTGGTCGGGCGATGGAACGCTGGCCGAACTCGAATCGACTCCGCATGCCAAGCTTAATCTGATTCACTGCTACCGCTCGATGAACTATATCTCTCGTCACATGGAAGAAAAGTATGGAATTCCATGGATCGAGTACAACTTCTTTGGGCCGACCAAGATCGCCGAGTCGTTGCGCAGTATCGCTTCTCACTTCGACGACAAGATCAAAGAAGGTGCAGAGCGGGTGATCGCCAAATACACGGTGCTCACCGATGCTGTAGTCGCGAAATATCGTCCTCGTCTTGAAGGCAAGAAGGTGATGCTCTTTGTCGGCGGCCTTCGACCCCGTCACGTGATCGGCGCCTATGAAGATCTTGGCATGGAGATTGTCGGCACCGGCTACGAGTTTGGCCACAACGACGACTATCAACGCACCACGCACTACGTAAAAGACGGCACGCTGATCTACGACGACATAACCAGCTTCGAGTTCGAGAAGTTTGTCGAGAAAGTTAAACCCGACATGGTTGGCTCCGGCATCAAGGAAAAGTACATCTTCCAGAAGATGGGCGTTCCTTTTCGCCAGATGCATTCATGGGACTACTCCGGCCCATATCACGGATACGATGGCTTCCCAGTTTTTGCTCGCGATATGGATATGGCGATCAATGCCCCGGTTTGGAAGATGACCAAGGCCCCTTATTAAACAGCGCGGAAACCTGAGAGGAGAAATCACGCTATGACACAAAATGTAGACAAGGTGATCGACCACTTTGAGTTGTTCCGCAGCTCCGAATACACGGAGATGCTCGCCAACAAGAAGTGCATGTTTGAAGATCCTGTGCCCACAGAAGAATTCGTGCGGGTGAAGGAATGGACCGAGAGCGATGATTATCGTGAAAAGAATTTCGCTCGCGAGCATCTTGTCATTAATCCAGCGAAGGCTTGCCAGCCGCTAGGCGCGCTCTTTGTCGCACTTGGCTTTGAAGGAACACTGCCCTTCATTCACGGTTCGCAGGGATGTGCTGCGTATTTTCGCAGCCACTTTTCCCGGCACTTCAAGGAGCCTACAGCAGCCGTATGTTCGTCCATGACCGAAGATGCCGCTGTGTTGGGCGGTCTCAGCAACATGATCGATGGCTTGGCCAACTCCTATACCTTGTACAAACCGAAGATGATCGCCGTATCGACCACTTGCATGGCCGAGGTCATAGGCGATGATTTGAATGCCTTCATCAAGGGTGCAAAGGAAAAGGGATCGGTTCCGATGGAGCTGGATGTTCCATTTGCTCATACTCCTTCCTTTGTCGGCAGCCATATTACCGGTTACGACAATGCGCTCAAGGGAATTATTGAGCACTTCTGGAATGGCAAAGCCGGCACCGTGCCAAAGCTGGAACGCAAGGCTAACGGCAAGTTGAACTTTATCGGTGGATTCGATGGCTACACGGTTGGCAATATGCGCGAGATCAAACGCATCTTCGATCTGATGGGAGTCGAATACACGATTCTCGCCGATGCTAGTGATGTGTGGGACACGCCCAGCGACGGGGAGTTCCGCATGTACGACGGTGGAACCACGCTGGAGGATGCGGCCAACTCGATCCATGCTAACGCGACTATCTCCATGCAGGAGTTCTGCACAGAGAAGACGCTGGATCTGATCGAAGCATCCGGGCAAGAGACTGTTGCCTTCAATCACCCCATCGGAGTGGAAGCCACCGATCGATTCCTAATGGAGGTGGCACGACTCACAGGCAAAACCATCCCCGATTCGATCAGGAAAGAGCGCGGCAGGCTCGTCGATGCAATCGCCGACTCAAACTCACATATTCATGGCAAGAAATTCGCTCTCTATGGCGATCCAGATTTGACGCTTGGCCTCACGGGATTCCTGCTCGAGTTGGGAGCAGAGCCAGTGCACATTCTCTCCACCAACGGCGGGCAAGCGTGGAAGGAAAAAGTGGAAGCACTGCTGGCCGCATCTCCCTTTGGCAAGAACTGCCATGTGTATGCAGGGAAGGATCTCTGGCATATGCGTTCGCTGCTCTTTACCGAGCCTGTCGACTACCTGATTGGTAACACCTACGGGAAGTTCCTTGAGCGCGACACAAAGACTCCATTGATCCGTCTGGGCTTTCCTATCTTCGATCGCCACCACCATCATCGCTATCCTGTCTGGGGTTACCAGGGAGGGCTCAACGTACTGGTCAAGATTCTCGATAGGATCTTTGACTACATGGATCAAACAACGAACGAAACAGGAAAGACCGACTACAGCTTCGACATTATCCGCTAGGGGCCGAAAAGGTTTCCCTGAGACGTCGCGCGGCGATTCAAACCAGGATCGCCCGCGACGTGATCTCGCAGATTGAGAACGGCAAACTACTCCAGCACGCGTCGGCAACGTGAAAGGGAGCGGCGATGAGTACTCTTGGCTCAAAAGTTCAGCAGGTGTTCAATGAGCCCGGTTGCGCCACGAATCAGGCCAAGAAGAGCCTGGACCGGAAGAAGGGCTGCAATCGCGTGCTCGCGCCCGGCGCCGCAGCCGGTGGCTGCGCCTTCGATGGCGCCAAGATTGCTCTTCAACCCATTACGGATGTCGTGCACTTGATTCATGGTCCGATCAACTGCGAAGGGCACTCCTGGGATGGACGCGGCGCCAAATCATCTGGGTCGAGCCTCTACCGCACCAGCTTCACAACCGCGATGAATGAGCAGGACATCATCTTCGGTGGCGAAAAGCATCTCTATCAATCCATCAAAGAAGCTGTCAGAAAATACAATCCGCCAGCGGTCTTCGTCTATCAGACATGCGTGCCGGCGATGATCGGTGATGATCTTGAAGCAGTCTGCAAGGCTGCCGCGAAGAAGCTTGGAAAACCGGTGATTCCCATCAATGTGCCCGGGTTTGTGGGATCGAAGAACCTCGGCAATAAACTCGCTGGCGAAGCGCTACTCGATTACGTGATTGGCACAGAAGAACCGGAGAAAACGACTCCCTACGATATCAATATTATCGGGGAATACAACCTCTCCGGCGAGCTCTGGCAGGTGAAGCCTTTGCTCGATGAACTGGGAATTCGCATCCTGGCCTGCATCTCCGGCGATGCAAAATATCACGAAGTAGCGCGCTCGCATCGGGCACGCGCGGCGATGATGGTCTGTTCCAAGGCCATGATCAACGTGGCGCGCAAGATGGAAGAGCGTTATGGAATCCCTTACTTCGAAGGATCGTTTTATGGCATCGGCGACACGAGCGACTCTCTGCGCAGAATAGCGCAATTGCTGGTAGAGAGAGGTGCGCCAGCCGAACTGCTGGACCGCACCGAAGCAGTGATCGAAAGAGAAGAGGCACGCGCATGGGGCCGAATTGCTCCTTTTAAAGCGCGCCTTGCCGGCAAGCGAGCGTTGCTTTTTACCGGTGGCGTAAAGTCATGGTCTGTTGTCGCTGCGATGCAAGAAGCAGGACTGACCGTCATTGGTACCAGCGTCAAGAAGTCCACGCCTGACGACAAAGAGCGCATCAAAGAAATCATGAAAGAAGATGCGCATATGTTCGACGACCTGAAGCCGCGTGAGATGTACAAGATGCTGAAAGAGGCTCAAGCCGACATCATGCTTTCCGGCGGACGAACCCAGTTTGTAGCTCTGAAAGCGAAGATGCCATGGCTCGACATCAACCAGGAACGGCATCATGCATATGCAGGATATGAAGGCATGGTGGCGCTGGTGAGCGAAATCAGCAAGGCACTCTCGAATCCCATCTGGGAGCAAATTCGCAAGCCTGCACCGTGGGAGTTTGACATCACTCGAAATGAGTTATCCATTCACGTGGCATAGGACAGGCACATGGCGAGAGTGACGATCAGCGACAAGTACTGCACTGTGAATCCGCTGAAGATGAGTGCGTCCATTGGCGCAGCGCTGGCCTTTATGGGAGTGGATAACTCGATGCCGCTGCTCCATGGCTCCCAGGGTTGCACCTCTTTCGGGCTTGTACTGTTCGTGCGCCATTTTCGCGAGGCAATCCCGATGCAGACAACGGCGCTGAGCGAAGTCGCCACGGTCCTGGGCGGCTTCGACAATCTGGAGCAGGCGCTGCTGAATATTGCCGAACGAACCCATCCGACGCTGATAGGGATCTGCACAACAGGCATCTCTGAAATCAAAGGAGACGACCTGACAGGATTTCTCAAACTGATTCGCGCTAAACACCCGAAGCTCGATGGCATCTCCCTTGTCGATGTTTCCACGCCTGATTTTCAAGGAGCATTTCAGGATGGATGGGCGGCAGCAGTCACACGCATGATCGAAGAGCTTGTCGAAATTCCGAGATCTGATGCGAGGCTCTCGCGGCGCGTTAACATACTACCGGGTTGTCATATTACTCCCGGAGATATCGATGAGCTTCGCGACATCTTCGAGGCATTCAGCCTCGACCCTGTTTTCTTGCCGGACCTTTCTGGATCACTCGATGGACATATTCCAACAGAGTTCACTTCAACAACTCTAGGCGGAATCTCAGTTGAACAAATCAAGAGAATGGGCTCGGCATGCTGGACGGTCGCTATTGGCGAGCAGATGCGCGGGGCCGCAATCACCCTCGAGCATCATACCGGCATTCCTTACAAGCTATTCGGCAGACTCACCGGGCTTGCGGCCAACGATGAATTGATGGGATTTCTATCGGAGATTAGCGGCGTCCCCGTTCCACGGAAGTATCGGCGGCAACGCGGCCAGTTGATCGATGCGATGATGGACGGTCACTTTTACTTCGGCGGCAAGCGAGTTGCCATCGCCGCGGAGCCGGACCTGTTGTTTGCGATGTCGCATTGGCTTCATGAGATGGGTTGTGAGATTCAGGCCGCCGTAACGACGGAACAGTCGCCCGTGCTTGAGAGTATTCCAGTTGACGAAGTTTTGCTCGGCGACCTGGAAGATCTCGAACAGCGCGCCGTTGGAGCCGATCTGATTGTGACGCATTCGCATGGAAGGCAAGCGGCAGAGCGACTTCACATTCCATTGTTCCGCATTGGAATACCGAACTTTGATCGTCTCGGCGCCGGGCAACAGGTCACGGTTGGCTATCGAGGAACGCGCGATCTGATCTTCGATATTGGCAATCTTCTGGTGGCCGATGCTCATGAACCGACGCCCGAGACCTGGATGCCTCGGATCCGGCCGCCTCAAGATCTGGTAACTCTGCAGTGATATTTTTGTGATTCTCAGGAGGAATATGAAAATCGCCTTTGCGACAGAGGATGGAAAACATATCAATGCCCACTTCGGATGGGCAAAGAAGATTGCCATCTATGAGGTCAGCCCTGAGCATTGCTGTTTCGACCATAACGTCGAATTCGGCGGCAACCTGGAAGAGGACGGCAATGAGGACAAGCTGGGCCCGAAGCTCGATGCGATCAAGGACTGCGCGATTCTTTATGTGGCTGCGATTGGCGGTTCCGGAGCTGCTCGCGTCGTCGCGAAGAATGTTCATCCGGTCAAGGTTGCTGAAACCCAGGCGATCGAGGATACATTGCAGCAGTTGCAAAAAGTGCTCAGCGGTAACCCTCCGCCGTGGCTTCGCAAGGCGCTCAACAAGGGCAGGGATCGCGACATTGATTTCGAGGATGAGGTGATCTATGGATGAGAGCGCTGTGCAAGTAGAGGCGCCCGCATCCAGGGGCTTCCTCAGCGAATTGATCAAGCAATGGCGAGCTCAGGATTTGCATGGTTCATGGGACGGCAAGAGCGATCAGGATTTGCTCGAACCCTACATCATGACCCGCGAGAAGCGCCTTGCCATTCCGCTCATGAGCGATCCTGATCCTGAGACGCTGTGGCGCATGGAGCTGTTTTACAACGCCGTCGGATTGACCATTGAGCGCATCACTGGCGTGATGGTGTCGCCGCTGATGAAGTTACACCACGAAGGCTTTGGCCGCCTAGTACTCACTGCGGGCCGGCTGATCGTTTTCAATAAGCACTTGCGCGATGTACATCGGTTTGGATTTGACAGTCTGGAAAAGTTGGAATCGGAAGGTGAGAGGATTGTTGCCGATGCCATCGAGTGGATTGAGAAATATCCAGAGGTTGCACGCTATTGAATAGGAGGCCGCTTGGAAGAGACAGAGACAATCAAGGCTGAGATCAAGAAGCTTTCTTCGCAGGCCACTCAAGCCAAACTGGACCTTCATGATCTGGCAGAGGATCTGCCCGTGAATTGGAAACAAATTCCCGCGGTAGCGCAACGAGCATTTGACATCTACCAGGAACTTGAATCTAAACGCACTCATCTTCGGATTGCAGGAGCATAAATGGAAGCGACGCAAATGGAAGTTCAGGCATTCACTCGCGATGGCAGGCCATGGAAGCCATCATATCTACTGTCGATCGATCCAGAGACTTGTATCGGGTGCGGACGGTGCTTTAAAGTGTGCGGTCGCGATGTTATGGCGCTCAAAGGCCTGACAGAAGACGGCGAACTGGTCGATCTGGACGACGACGAGGAGATATTACGCAAGGTCATGACTGTCACTGATCCTGGAGCATGTATTGGGTGTGGCGCATGCGCTCGGGTTTGCGGCAAGAACAGCCAGACACACGGCCCATCTTAAGGGGCATACGATGACGCCACAAGCTATGTATACGCATCTGATGAAGGCGAACGCGACCACTGCGTGCGATCCCTTCGATGGGCATGTACTGGCGTGCGTCTTTGTTGCTGCTGCAGAGGAGTGCCGCTCCGGCAGTTCATTCACCGACGCTCTTGGCATCTCGGGTTCAGCACTTCGCCGCAACATCGAAAGTTACTTTCCCGGAACCTTGGAAGGCCTTGAGTCGCTCAAGCTCGATGTCGAGCCGGCAGTGAACGAAGACGAGAAATGCCTGCGGGAGCTCCTGTGGCGCTTCCGCGCCGCTTCATCTCCAATCAATTCACTGTTGACCCTTCTCGTAGCACGCAGAGCCACACGGCCAAATCATTTATGGCAGGACCTTGGACTGGCAAATCGGGGTGAGTTGTCCAAGCTCATGCTCCGCCACTTTGCCACCCTGGCCCGCCGCAATGATCAGGACATGAAGTGGAAGAAATTCTTCTATCGAATGATCTGCAGCGATGATGGATTCAGTATGTGCGTGGCTCCATCCTGTTCCGAGTGTGGCGACTTCGATGGATGCTTTGGCAGCGAATCGGGGGAAAGCCTTTTGGATCGGGCGGCCTTTCATGGTGAGTCTTCAAGGTTGATTGGCATCGATTCCTTTTCCGCACAATGACCGGGAATCGACATGTCGCAAATGTGACAAACCCCCAATCTGCGGATCAGCGGAATATCTAAGTCTCTTTATTATCAGCAAATTTTGATTGGCACAAAACGTGCTCAATCCATAGCGAAGTTAGCGAAGGAGAGCGCGATGATTCAACTGACTGAAGCTGCGGCAGAGGCTTTGCACTCAGTGATCGCTACGGTTCCCAGATCGATTGCCGGACTGCGATTAGTGGTGCGGTCGGGCGGTTGTGCAGGGTTCCAATACGAGATGGGCCTTGTGGAAACATCAAGGCCGGAGGATATCCCCTGCGAGAGTCATGGAGTGAAGATTCTCATCGACCCATCCTCCGTCGCGTTAATTTCCGGCACCACAATTGATTTCGTCGACAGTCAAGAAGGGACAGGCTTTTCGTTCAACAACCCCCACGCTCAGTCCAAGGGCGGTTGCGGTAAATCATGCTGCTGAAGCACGTTGCCTGAGGGAATTTCGCTATGACAGAAATGCGCGGACAAAAGCCATGGGTTTATCTGGACAACAACGCGACCACGCGCATCGATCCTCGCGTTGTCGAGGCCATGCTGCCATTTCTTCGCGATGATTTTGCGAATCCATCTTCACTCCATGATTTGGGCGCTGCTTCGAAGGATGCCGTGCGAGTAGCGCGAGGCCAGGTTTGCGCACTCATTGGAGCAAGACGCGATAGCGAGATTGTCTTTACCTCAGGAGGAAGCGAGTCGAATAACACAGCGATCCTTTCGGCTCTCGAAACGCAGGCGGGGCGGGACGAGATTGTTACTTCGGCGGTCGAACATCCTGCCGTGCTTGCGCTATGCGCGCATTTGGAAAAGACTGGCAGGGCAAAGATCCATCGCATTCCAGTTGACGGCCAAGGGAATCTGATTCTCGATGCATATCAGAAGGTTCTCAGTGAGCGGACAGCTCTCGTCTCCATTCAATGGGCCAACAATGAAACCGGAGTCGTGTTTCCGGTTGAAATGCTTGCATCCATGGCGCACTCGTTTGGAGCTTTGTTTCACTGCGATGCCGTTCAGACCGCGGGTAGAGTCGAAATGAATGTTCAGGAAACTGAGATCGACATGCTATCGATCTCGGCGCACAAACTGCACGGCCCCAAAGGGATCGGCGCCCTCTACGTACGCAATGGAATTCAGTTATCGCCGCTGATTCATGGCGGACGTCAGGAGCGCGGAAGGCGTGCAGGCACTGAGAATACGCCGGCCATCGTCGGCTTCGGAGTGGCCGCCGAACTTGCAACTCAGGGAATGCAGCTTGATATGAATCGGATCTCTTTGTTGCGCGACCACATGGAACGGGAGATTCTGCGCATGATCCCAACCTCGATTCGCGTTGGAGACCGTCGTAATTGTCTACCTAATACCCTGAATATGGCCTTTGAGAATATCGAGGCAGACTCAATTCTCATCCTGCTCAATCGCGAATCAATCGCTGCCTCCTCCGGATCGGCCTGCACGTCGGGTTCGCTCAATCCATCTCATGTGCTCACCGCGATGAAGGTGCCATTCAGTCATCTGCGCGGATCGGTTCGATTCTCGCTTTCTCGGGAGACATCGGATTGCGAGGTCGAGCGGACTATCGAAGTGCTTCAGAAGGCAGTGAATGATCTCCAAGCCGACTCTGTTCCTATGGAGGCTGCGTATGCCTAATGTGTCTCGCGTTGTCATAAACGACTCGACGCTCCGAGATGGAGAACAGGCTCCTGGAGTTGCCTTCACGCTGGAAGAGAAACTGGCCATCGCCCTCGCGCTGGAAGATGCCGGTGTGGATGAGATCGAGGCGGGTACTCCAGCGATTGGCGACCGTGAGATTCAAGAGATTGCGGCTATTGGCGGTGCGTTGAGCAAGTCGGAGCCCATTGCCTGGTGCCGCATGACGCGCGCGGATGTTGATGCCGCACGGAAGACCGGATTGAAGCGGGTGAATCTCTCCATACCGGTTTCCGATATTCAAATGCGAGCCAAACTGAATCTGGACAGAGCCGGTGTATTGAGCCGCATCCGCGATGTCATAACCTATGCTGTCGATTGCGGATTGCGCGTGGCCATGGGAGGGGAAGATTCCAGCCGCGCCGAGATGGATTTTCTTCTTCTCGCAGTGGAAGCAGCCGCGAGCGCGGGAGCTCATCGCTTTCGTTACGCGGACACACTCGGCCGCATGGAGCCATTTTCGGTCTACGAGGCATTCACTCAACTAGTCCAGGCGACAGGTGTCGAGTTGGAATTTCACGGCCACGATGACCTTGGTTTGGCCACGGCGAATACGCTTGCTGCAATTCGAGGGGGAGCAACTCATGCCAGCGTTTGTGTACTTGGCCTGGGGGAGCGCGCCGGCAATGCTGCTCTTGAAGAAGTCGCTGCTTGCCTGAATCGCTTTCAAGGGGCCGCTAGCAACGTCAACCTCGCTAAGTTGCCCAGACTTGCTGGAATCGTAGCTAAAGCCGCACGCCGTCCCATTCCGGTTGGGAAAGCAATTGTCGGCGCCAACGCCTTTACACATGAATCGGGCATTCACGTCGATGGACTGCAGAAAGATCCAGCCACTTATGAAGAGTTATCGCCGCGAACCTTCGGTCGTGTGCGTGAGATTGTTCTTGGAAAGCACTCGGGGTTGGCGTCGGTTGCAGGTGCACTGCGCTCCCTGGGACTCTCCACGGACAAGGTTCGAACACAATTGGTTCTGACTCAAGTTCGGCAGCGATCCATGCAGGCAAAGCGTGTGGTCAGTTCGGAAGAGTTGCTGGACTTCTACTGGCGTGCCGACGGCACGGCAACTTCCATGCACACCCCACTGGAGATGAAATATGACTGTGCTTGAACAACTTGCGAAACTTTCCTCCGCTGAAGACTACTTCCGCTTCCTTGGCGTCGCCTATGACCCCGCGGTGCTGAACGTGGCACGGCTGCACATACTGCGGCGCATGGGAGACAATCTCCGTGAGGCCGGCATGGAGCCGGACGAAGACAAAGCCCGCGCCTACTTCCGTGCGCATCTTGAGCGGGCTTATCAGGATTTTGTGAAATCCACCCCTATCAAGGAGCGTGTCTTCAAGGTCCACAAGGACGCAGTCCGCCCCACGGCTTCGCCACTGGTGCAATTATCTGTCCCTGGGAATGGGCCAGAC
>Ga0302297_1000199_pt1 | contig 15681 bp, 8 predicted proteins | sample III_Fen_N3_2_FD_202094 | JGI IMG/M metagenome (GOLD analysis project Ga0302297, IMG submission 202094) | Peat permafrost microbial communities from Stordalen Mire near Abisko, Sweden - III_Fen_N3_2 | ecosystem: Environmental > Terrestrial > Soil > Wetlands > Permafrost | place: Sweden: Abisko...
CAAACGCAGCTCAGGGATGAATGAGTCGAGTGGCAACAATCGACGTTGCGTTTGGCGCGCCTGCGACTGCCTGGGTGCGAATGAGGGCCTCGAAGTAGACCGGCTGACCAGCCGTTCCGGAGATACCCAAGGCCTCTTGCAGTTTCTTCCGGTTGCTCGCATCGGCCAGAAAGAGCCCGGCAGCTTCGGTGCCTTCCTGCTGCAATCCCTGCAGGATCAGAACGCTTCCGTGTCCGTTGGAAACCGGCAGCAGGGAGATGGTTGCATAGTCCTCGCCGGAGCTGCCCGTGAAAGTGAGTCCCTGATAGGTCTGCTGTTCGCCCGATTTGGGATGCAGGTTCTGGAAGTATTTCAGGCTTTCGCCGACTACTCCCTCACGTTCCTGAAAGTTGAGCTTGCCTTGAAAATAGGAGACCCAGGGGTTTGAGCTTGGACTGCCGACAAAGACAAAGTTGCCTTCTTCCAGGTCGCGTGGGCGCAATTCACGGGCCGAACGGATGGCAATCAGATCGCGCGAGCTGCCGCTGACACGCATCAGCGTGCTGACCACGACGAGATCGGCATACGAAGTGAGCAGCGATCCGGACAGGTATTTAATCACTCGCGCTTCGCGCGGTGTGGAATGAGCGTTTGCGAGCCTCTCTCCGCTTCGGTAAGAAGGACTAAGATACTGCTCCAGGGTCACTGGTTCTTCGTCTACCAGCCGCGTCATGCCGTAGTTGACGTCGGCAACAACCACCTGAACAGAGTGGTTGCCGGGCTCGAAAAGAGCATTAAGTGGCCAGGGCGGTGGAGGTGGCAGCGGGGCAGACGGACGGGGAAGCCATGCAGCCAGAGCGGCGACGAGACAGAGCACGGCCAGAGCCCAGGGGAGTGCCCGAAACTGCGATCTGAATCCAAAGCGCGCCCGAGCGATTACGGGCGTTGCCGCAGGTCTTTGCTCGACGGCACGAAAGAGCGTCGTGTAGGCGCCCTTTGGGATCTCGATAACTGTTGGTTCATTGCGGCCATCGCCGTCGAAGTACTCATGCAGCTTGAGACGCAACTGCCTGACATGCACGCGGACCGAACTGTCTTCGAGCACGCTGTAGCCGTCGGCCTTGCCAAAGACGGCACTTCCGATGCGGTGCTCACTCAGGTCCTGTGTCTGGCCATGCAGAGTTCGTTCAGCAAGGAAGCACAGAAGATCTCTAAGCCGCGCAGACTTCTGAAAGGATGCGCTGGCTGTGATCCTCTCGATCAACTGCCAGCGTGGGTCTGCCCGTAGAACCGAATCCACTTCCGTCATCTGCGCTTGATCCTGTCTTCGTTCGACTAACTCAAAATGTGTGCAGTCTTATACACAATTCAGAGGCGTCACTAACTCGATGGATTCTAGCACAAAGCATTGGAGGCAAGAAGGTCCATCCGAAGCTGCAAGTTATTTAGATACGGCGGATAATCCCGGAGACTGCCGGTACGAAGTTGTTCCAGGATACATCACCTTGCTTGTTCCTGGCCGCAACGGTTCGCACCCAGCATTTGTGCCGTCTTTCGCAGTTTTTTTGAGCGATTCACATGTGATTCGCATTGATTTTTGAAGATTCTTGCGGTGAATCCCTTTTCGGATGCAGGAACTTTCCGCGAAAGTTATTCGTGATCTGAGAACTCCGGCCGGCGCCATTTCGAAAGACCGGCCCGAAGACCCGTTCCAGTAACACGCTGGGGGACAAGATGAAAGATTTGGCGCAGCGCTTCACTGAGAATCCCATTCTCAAGCCGCAGGATCTGCGCCCGAGCGTGGAGGGCATGGAGGTGACATGCCTGCTGAATCCTGGCGTCTTCCGCTACGAGGGAAAGACTTGGTTGGTTGTGCGTGTGGCGGAACGGCCAGCGCAGATCCCAGGCAAGACCTCGTTTCCTATCCTGAGCCCCGATGGCCAGATGAAGATTCTCGAATTCGATTCGAGTGATCCAAGACTCGATCTGAGCGACCCGCGGGTTATTCATTTTGACGGACGCGACTATCTCACCACCCTCTCACATCTACGCCTGCTGAAGAGCGACGACGGCGTCCACTTCGTCGAGCCGGAAGGATCGCAACCCTTGATGGGAACCGGCGAACTAGAAACCTACGGCATCGAAGACTGCCGTGTCACGAAGATCGGCGAAACCTACTGCCTCACCTACACGCAGGTTTCCAACAACGGCGTGGGCGTAGGTCTGAGGACCACACGCGATTGGAAAGACTTCGTGCAGGAAGGGATGATATTTCCGCCGCATAACAAGGATTGCGCTCTCTTTGAAGAGCAGATTGGCGGCAAGTTTTTTGCATTGCATCGGCCCAGCAGCCCGGAGTTGGGCGGCAACTACATTTGGATCGCCGAGTCGCCTGATCTCGTTCATTGGGGCCGCCATCGCTGCCTGGCTCATAGCCGAGAAGGATACTGGGACAGCGCGCGAGTTGGCGCAGGCGCAGCTCCGATCAGGACCTCTGAAGGATGGCTGGAGATCTATCACGGCGCGACGAAAGAAAACCGCTACTGCCTGGGCGCGCTACTGCTGGACCTGAACGAACCCTGGAAGGTGCTGGCACGCTCTGAAACACCCATCATGGAACCGCTCGCTTCTTACGAGAAGGAAGGGTTCTTCGGCCAGGTCATCTTCACCAACGGCCACCTCGTCGATGGAGATTGCATCACCCTCTACTATGGCGCGGCAGACAGCGTGATCTGCGCTGCACACATGTCAATATCCAGCATTCTCGCCAGCCTGGCTCCATCCTCCGGAGTAAAGCCATGAGCCGACTGCGCAAAGAGTTCGAGGTCTTCCTCCGTTGTCCTCACTCCATGCAGGTATTGATGGTCTCGAACATGATCTATGCCCTTGTGCTTCCTGTGATCGAGGTCTTCGTGGCTGCCTATGTCATGCGGAACTCGCACGCCGTCGCCAAGGTCGTTACTTATCAGTTATCGATTTATACCGCCACACCTCTGGCTTTTTATCTAAATGGCAAGCTGCTGGGACGCGTTGGCGCCAAGCATCTCTACGCTGCGGGGATGGTCCTCTCTGGACTGGCGATGATGCTGATGATGCAGTTGAGCATCCTGACGCCCATCGGCGTTGCGACATCGGGATTCACCATGGGACTTGCGACGGGGATCTTCTGGGCCAACCGTGGGTTTCTGGCATTGACCGCGACCAACGACGGCAATAGGAACTACTACTACGGCCTTGAGAATTTCGTTGCTGTGTTGGCCGCCGTCATCGTTCCAGCCTTGATTGGATGGTTTATCAGCGGCACTACTTTATATGGCTGGCTGGGCGGAATTCCCAACCGCGCCTACCGCATCATTGCGATCGTTGTTTTTGGTCTGACGGTTCTTGCTGCAGCCATCCTCGAGCGCGGCACCTTCCGCAATCCACAGCACACCCGCTTCGTCTATTTCAGCTTTCATCCTCTATGGTGGAGGATGCTCGAGCTGGCTCTGCTCAAAGGATTGGCTCAAGGCTATATCGTCACCGCGCCGGCCATGCTGATCATGCTGCTGGTTGGCCAGGAGGGCACGCTGGGCGCCACGCAGGCCGTCGGTGGCGTCTTCACGGCGTTCCTCATGTATACAGTTGGCCGCGTAGCAGCGCCCAAGCATCGCATCATCGTCTTTTCCGCCGGACTTCTGCTGTTCTTTCTCGGCGCGGTCATCAACACATTGCTCTTCAACGCCGTGGGCGTGCTGATCTTCATCGGGTGTCTTCTGCTGGCTAAGCCGCTGCTGGATGTTGCATATTATCCGATCCAGTTGCAGGTGGTCGACACAGTCTCCCGTATCGAAGGACGCAACGAATACGCCTATATCTTCAACCACGAATTCGGACTGTTTGCGGGGCGTTGCCTGGGCTGCGGATTATTTCTGGCCATCGCTTACGGATGGTCTGGAAATGCAGCGCTCAAGTATGCCTTGCCTGTGATCGCGCTGTTGCAGTTGTTATCCATCCGGGTAGCCGGCCAGATCTCGCGGGGTTTGGACGCGGCGGGTACCACCTCCCCCGCCGTAAGCTTCACCGGACACACTTCGGAGGCATGAAGAAAATGATCCACAGGAGACTCACCATGATCCAAAGAAAACTAACGGCGCAAAGACCGTGGCGTATGGCGGTCTGGCTCTTGGCGGTGTTCGGCTTGCTTGCCGGCATCTCCGGTCTTGCCCAATCGGGAAGAGGCACGTTGACGGGCTCGATCACGGACTCGACCGGCGCAATTATCTCCGGAGCCTCCCTTGATCTGAAGGAGACAAACACAGGCAGCGGCTATTCAGCCGTATCGAGTGGCCAGGGCTTGTATACCTTTCCCCAACTCCCGCCTGGGACGTATTCCCTGACGGTGGGTTTTGCTGGGTTTCAATCGCATAAGCAAGATGGAATCACAGTGAACGTGGGCAGCACAGCAACAGTCGACGTTGCCTTGCAGGTTGGCTCGGCCATCTCGTCCGTCACCGTCAGCGGCGATGCATCGCATCTGCAGACCGAGTCTTCCGACGTTGGCACAACTGTGCCCAGCGAGCTGATTGAAGATCTTCCGCTCCAGTATGCCGGCTCTCCGCGCAATCCCCTTGCGTTCGTGGTCCTGGCTCCAGGCTTTTCAGGCGTCAACACGAACTCCCCAACGGAACAGGGCGGCTTTAAGCTGAATGGCGGCCAGCAATCAGGCACGGATATTCTGGTGGACGGCGCAACGATCGAACTAGCTTCCGCCAACCTCCAGATGAACTACGGAATTAGTGTTGAGGCCGTGCAGGAGTTCAAGGTCATGACCAACACCTTCGATGCCGGGTACGGAAGAATGAGCGGCGGCCTTGTCAATCTGGTCACGAAATTTGGGACGAATACTCTGCATGGAAACTTCTACGACATTCTCAAAAACAAAGTCTTGGATGCCAATAGCTGGATGAATAATTTGCAGCACTCGCCGAAAATCATCGACACGCAGAACGACTTCGGCGCATTTATCTCCGGCCCGGTCTACATTCCCAAGCTCTACAATGGCCGAGACAAGACCTTCTTCATGTTCAACTATGAAGGTTTCCGGTTTAACACGGGAGGAAACGGCCTGAATTCCGCGCCAACGCAAGCCATGGTAAACGGCGACTTTTCGGCTCTGCTCACGCCGGTCACTGTCTTCGGTACAACCTATCCGGCGCATATCCTTTACGACTACTCCACATGCACAGGCGCGAATCAGGGGCATGCATGCGTGGCGTTTCCCGGCAACATCATCACCAAAGCGCCCGACCCGATCTTCAAGGCCGCGGCGGCGTATCTGCCTGTGGCGCCAGCAACCGCGACCTCGCCCTATCAGAATCTCTATCAGTCGTCGCTCAACGTAACCAATGCCAACATGTACGAAATCCGCATTGACCAGAACATCGGCGCGAAACAGAAACTCAGCGGCAGTTATGACTATGACTGGCGTCCGACCGGGTATGTCATCAGCGGCGCACCGCTCGATGCCAGCTCAACGAATCAAAGAACACACTATGTGCGTCTCGGCTACGACTACATACTTCGCCCCAATCTCCTGAACCACTTCAATGCAGGATTCAGCCGCCGGTATCGCCAGGAGTTCAGCGGGATCGGGAGCTACGGAGGAAACTGGCCCAGCAAGCTCGGATTAAAGGGTGTCATGAATACAACCTTCCCAGTTTTCAATTATGACTATGACAACCGGGCTGCTCTCCCGAGCGATGGAGCCAATCAGTTCTATGACAACACCTACCAATACAACGACACTGTTTCCTGGCAGCACGGCCGAAACAGCTTCAACTTTGGCGTCGAAGCACGCTTGCAGCAATTCAACATCGACATCCTCACCGGAACATCGGGGCAGTTTCACTTCGGCTCCGGGCCAACCAGCAATGCAACCGATTCCCAGTCCGGATTCGGATTTGCGAGTTTCTATCTAGGGGCTGCTTCAGGAGCATACATAGCGTTACCCGAGAGACTTGGATGGCGAGTGAAGTACTACGCCGGCTTTGTACAGGACGGCTGGAAGGTAACTCCCAAGCTAACTGCCAATTTAGGCTTCCGGTACGAGATACCAACGCCCGTCACCGAGGCCCACGGTCAACAGTCGTTCATCAACCCTACTCTTCCCAATCCCGGCGCGGGTGGACTTCCCGGAGCCTATGAGTTTCTGGGTAAAGGAACCGGCAGAACGGGTTCCAATGGCTCGCAGGACACATTCCACAGTTCCTATGGACCACGCGTCGGAATCGCTTATCAAGTCATGCCGAGCACAGTGATTCGAGCTGGGTACGGAATCTACTATCAAAACCTCAAGATTGGCGGCTTTGGAGAAAACGACTCTCAGGGCTTCTTCGGAAGCTATAACTATCCCGGCTCCGCCAGCCCTCAGGCTCCAGTTACCGTTCTCTCACAGATCACGGCTTATCCCGGACCGACCCCGCCGTTCATCGATCCCACGGTGATGAATGGGCAAGGCCCGACATTCATAATGTCGAAAACAGCGCGTCCAGGCACCACTCAAACATGGACTCTCGATGTAGAGCAGCAACTTCCCGGAAATATCATTGTGGATGTTGCTTACATAGGAGACCACGGCGATCACCTGCAAGCCTTCATGCACGATCCGAACCAGGGATATCCAGTCAATCAGGCGCGCGGTGCGTGCTTGTATGCCGACATCAACGCGCAGGCTAGCAACTCGGACTGCGCGGGCCAAACTCCAGTCGCGGCGCCCTATGCTGGGTTTAGCGGTACCGTCTCTCAGGCCTTGAGGCCATTCCCGCAGTATGGCAATGCACAGGTGGATTCAGTCACCATGTCCGATCCCTTCGGCGTCTACACCTACAACGCCTTGCAGGTTCAGATGCAAAAGCGCATCTCCGCGGGTTTCACCGTGCTCGCGAATTACACTTGGTCGAAGACACTGACCAACGCCGACTCGGAATATCCTTCCCAGTCCAATTGGAACGGAAATGGTAACTCTGGAGCTTTGAACACCTACAATCTCAAGGTAGAAAAGGGACTGAGTCAGTACGACATTCCGCAGCGCGTGATTCTGAGTTACACCTATCAACTTCCCTTCGGCAAAGGCAAGCGATTTGCCAATACCGGAGGCGTTGTCAACGCGCTGGTGGGAGGGTGGCAGATCGCCGGCGTTCAGACCTATCAAGGCGGAACTCCACTTTCAGTGCACTCTCCTAACTGGGACTCGGGAATCTTCGCCGGAAATCTCGGCGCAAGCGCTCGCGCGAACTACGTTCCAGGAAAGGCCATGGACGGTTATCACGGCGGAGGCTGGGTATGGGGAAGCAGTCGCAGGTTGAACCCGGAGGCTTTCACCGTCGCGCCGAACTTCACCTTTGGCAACGCACCAAGGGCGATCACGATCCGCGAATTTGCCAGACATAACGAAGACTTGAACTTCTCCAAACAAATTCCCACGTATACGGATAGGGTGAAGGTCATCTTCCGAATGGAGTTCTTCAATGCATTCAACCGGCCGGGACAATACACCGGCTTCAACACAACAGCCGGCGACGGTGATTTCGGAAAGGCCTCAGGCAGGCAAAACGGACCACGAAACATCCAAGCGAATCTTCGCGTGTCCTTCTAAATGAAAGTCAATCTTCCGGGCCTCCTTACGGAGGCCCGGAAGATAGGATCTATCTATGTTTTTATCCCTCTCTGAGCGATCGCTGCACACTCCCTGTGTCCTCGCGATCGTCTGTCTTTTGCTGCCATCCAGCAATGCGCAAGAGAACCTCTCCCCGCTTCAAAAGCATTTCCTCGCGGCGCAGCAGGATCAGCAACAAGGCCTGCTCGATGCGGCCGCGCACGAATACGAGACTGTCGTGCGCCTGCAGCCGGAGTTAGCTGAGGCCTATGTGAACCTGGGGTTGGTCTACTACTCGCAGGCAAAGTTCAACGAGTCAGCAAGGGTGTTAACCACGGCGGCGCGATTGAAACCCGGCATGCGCGGAGTCAGTCTCTGGCTCGGAATCGATAATGTGAAGCTGAATCGGCCGACCCAAGGCGCGGCACATTTGCGCGAGGCAATTCATCTTGATCCAGCCGACAAGCTGGCACAAAGCTGGCTGGCAACTGCGCTTTGGGATACCGGGCAAATGGATGCAGCTCTAATCCAACTTGGAAAGGCCTGCGCGCAATTTCCCGACGATCCCGATCTGCTCTTCGAGCGCGGAGAGGCGTATGGCAAAGCCGCCAGCCAGCAGATCGAGCAACTGCTTGAAGAGTTATCGGGGACGGCACTCTCCGACCTGATTTATGGGAGGCACTACGTAGAAGAAGGCGATTGGACCAAGGCAGAAGGCCATCTTCGCCGCGCCATCGAGCGTGACCCGCACCTGCTGGAAGCACGCCTGGAATTGGCTGAGGTTCTCGTGCAGCAATTCGATCTTGCTGCGGCTCACGAGCAGCTAGAGCAAGCTGTAACGTTGGCGCCGCAATCAGCTGCCGCGCTGGCTCGCAGTGGTGAACTTTTGGTTCTCATGCACGAGCAGTCGGAAGGTCTCTTGCGCATTAAGAAGGCCATTGAGATCGATCAGAACGAGGCGCTTGATGCATTGGGCCTGCCCGTGGAAGATCGTTTCGATCAACGTGATCGCAGTCACGAAGATTCCAGACTGGCCCTTCGTTCCCGCGAAGCCGCGAGACTCATCGAGGCTGACCAAGCGTCCGGCCCAGTCGGCAATGCCGCGATTGCAGGCCTGTATGCGCTGGCTGGAGAGGATGAAGCTGCTCTGAAGGCATATGCGCGAATCGACATTTCGCACTCGGCGCCACGAGCAACCGCAAACCCGCTTGCCCAGGCACTGACGGCCATTCACCAGCACCACTTCGAACTTGCCGAGCCGCTTCTTCTGCGCTGGGTCGCCTCTCATCCCGCCGACCGCACTGCGCGCTACCACCTAATCGCGGTGCGGCGCGAGATAGCAATGACCCAAGTAAATCGTCTGCTCACCGTCGCGCCGGATTCCTACCATCTGCATCAGTTGCTCGGCCAGCTCTACGTCAGCCGCGAAGAGGATGACAAGGCACTGGAGGAGTATCTCGCCGTTGCAGCCGCACGCCCTAATCTTCCCGGCGTGCATTTCTGGCTCGGGCACCTCTACTGGAAGCACGGCGATGCGGATCATGCGCTCGTGGAACTGAAGCGGGAACTCGAATTCAGCCCCGGCCACCCTGAGGCCAGTGCGGAGTTGGGCACCGTTCTGGTGGCTCAAGAACACGCCGCCGAGGCCATTCCATATCTCGAATCGGCTCTCCGCGCCAAGCCTGATCTCTGGCCTGCCTACGCACAGTTGGGGCATGCCTACGCAATGCAAGAGAATTACCCTCGCGCCGAGATTGTACTCAAGCGCGGCATTGAACATGATCACGATGCAGCCACCCACTACCAGCTCGCGCTGGTGCTTCGGGCCGAGGGAAAGACCGCGCAGGCTGCACAGGTCTTTGCCGAAGTGGCCGCCATCAAGAGAGAAAAGATGGCCGCGCCCCCCAGGGATGACCAGGCAAATCAGGGAGACACGCAATGAGATGCCACTGGCTGATCGCTTCTTCGTTAGCCTTCGTCGCATTGGCCTCTTCTCTATGCGCTCAATCCACTGCGCTGGACGAGGGCGTTGAATTCATTCGCGAAGGACGATTCGACCAGGCACTGGTCAAACTCGAAGAAGCGCACCGTGTTGCTCCCAACGATGCCACCGTCGAGAACCTGCTGGGAATCACCGAGACCAAGCTCGGCCACAACGACGAAGCAATCCTTCACTATCGCAACGCAATCCGCCTCGCACCCTCGCTGGCTGCGCCGCATAAGAACCTGGGGTTCAATCTGCTCACTGCGAAAGATTATTCCGGCGCGGAGCAGGAGTTGCGTGAAGCAGCGCGTCTGGCTCCCAATGATCCTTTTGCCCACTACTATCTTTTTCTGCTTGCGCTTGCGTTGAACCGCGATGCGGAAGCCTTTGATCAGGCATCCCGCGCAGGGCAACTCATCGACAATGATCCAGAGTCCGCCGCCAGGCTAATCGAAGCGGAGGTCCGTTTGGGCCATGTGGATGAGGCAAGCAGCCTTATCGAGCGTTTGGAGAATGCCAGCAAGCTCACGCTTGTGCGGGAGTACTCGATCGCTCTTCTGCTTAGTCAGCACGCGTTCTATCCTCAGGCAGTCCACTGTTTTCGACATATCGCAACCCTCGATCCGTCCTGGGTAAATCGCTACAATCTGGCGCTTGCGCTGCTGTACGACGGAGAGGCCACTGAAGCATCCGTACTTTTGACAGTGCTGCATACGGAGCAGCCCGCAAACGCGGATGTTCTCATGTTTCTTGGCTCGGCCTTCGAGATGTTGCGAAAGATGCCCGAGGCGTTGGAGGCCTATCATGCCGCACTGGTGGCAGATCCTTCCAATCCGGACCGAACGCTCGATTACACGCGACTGCTGATGGACATGGACCGCTACGATGAAGCGATTCAGATTGTTCAGACCAGCATGGCTGCAACTTCCTTGACAGCGCCACTCCAGCTTCGGCTGGGCGCGGTTGAGATGGTAAAGGGCAACTACGACGCCGCACGCGATGCCTTTCATGCCGCACTGGACGCCGATGCAAGTCTCGATGCTGCGTATGTCGGCTTGGCGCAGACCTATTCGCGCCAATCCGACGACGCCGGTGCGATTCACATTCTCTATATGGCGCGCGGCAAACTCCCCGGCCATTATCTGCTCGAATACTACTTCGGCCTGCTGGCCAGTCGCCTGGGCCGTGAGCAAGAGGCGATCGTTGCGCTTGAAAATGCAGCGCAACTGGAGCCCAAAACCCAGGACCCGTTCTATGAACTGGGCAAGCTCTATGGGGCGCAGCAAAACTGGCCGCGTGCACGTCAAGCTTTTGAACGGGTCGTCGGACTGAATCCTCAATTCGCACCGGCCCACTTTCAGTTGAGCCGCATCTACGCACATCTTGGCCTGAACTCGAAAGCCGAACAGGAAGGCAGACTCACTCACACACTGGTCGATGCGCAACGCGACGAGGCGCTCCGCAAGCAGCGCGAACGGGCTGCGAGCTTCCAACAGCAGCCTTCCATCACTCATTAACCGTTGCAGTGATCTTGAATCAATTCATTTTTCAGACAGCCCACAACTTGAGACACAGAGTCCCCAAGAAATCGAGGAAGTGAAGAATATGTTTTTTCATGAACAGTTGGACCGCCGAGAGTTTTGTGGACTCTCGGCTCTCGCGACGATTGCTTCTCTTTTGCCGGTGTCTTTGCATGCAACCACTCCATCTGAGGCATGTCCCGTTTCTCTTGAGGTCACGGGAGATGCTCAGCGTGGGTATGGGGTCGCGATTCACTATCGCGGTCAGGCCATTGCGCATCATCATCAAGGTGGAGAGTTTTCTGCCATCTTCCAAAACAGCGAGCACAGTCTTGAAGACTTGATCGATAACTGGAAAGCCACATCCTGGAGCGGAGATCGAGCGCGTGTCCATCTCACAGGAACAGCCAAACTCGATAATTTGCGAACCACCGTCTTTGTCGAGATCCGGTACGAAGTTCTTCCATCGCAAGTCGTGAGAAAAACGATTCAATTGCGTCAAGACGACATGTTCACTCTGCTTTATCAATTAACAAATCGTCTGGAGCCCGTAACGGAGCCGGAAAAACTCTGGAGCTTCGACCATGCCGATTGCAAAGGCGGGGCGCTGCACGAGTATTTCCCTGCGGCGGGCTTTCGCACACAAAGTGGAGTGACTGTCGGGCTGCTTACCGATTCGGGGTATCGCAATCAATGGAGCCGGATCATTCGTCGAGATGGAACGCCCGTGAAACCGGCACCTGCTGTGATTCCAGATCTGAATCTCTATCTCCTTCCCAATGCCGCCGAACGCGCACAGAACGGAGCATTCATTCAACAAACATTTGGCGAGTCCACTGTCCAGTTGTCAGGTGAGGACTCCCGAGTTAGAGTCGATCTGCCATCGCCCTCAATGTGGGTAAAAAATGGATCTATTCAAGTCGAGCAGTTAGATGGCGGCGTCAGGCTGACTCCGGGCACCCGAAAGGATTTTGTCCTTTTGCCATTCAATGCAAAGGGTGGAGAGGTCTTCTCCCTGCGTCTCAAGTATCGTTCCGCTGCCGCAGTATCCATTCACGCCTGGGACACAGACGATCATTTCCAGAAGCTTGGAGACATCACGCTATTCAATGACACGGCTCCGGCGTCACCCGCTGCCTTTACGGAATTCGATCATTCCTTTGTCGTGCCAGTTCTGCAAGGCACAGGAGCAGCTCTTGTATTTTCGCCCACCGACTTTGAGAAAAGCGAGGTGCTGCCTTCGATTGAAGTGCGTGACATTGAGATCTTCCGTGTCGCGACCAAGAGTGAACCCTACCATCATCTTGAGATGGGGAGTTCGCAAACGAAGAGCGTCTTCATCTTTGCCAGCGATCATGTGCCGGATACGCTTGGAGGCTATCGGCTCGCCAGCCAGCTTTACCTGGCCGACGGTCTTGGCTTTAAAGGCGGCGAAACAGAGAGAGTCCTTTACGCAGACGTCATGATGCTAAGTTGGAGCGCAGACCTTGAGGGCCGTCGGGCAATGCTGGCTCCAAGTATCTGGTATTCAGCTGCCGGCGAAATGTATCTGCGCGACAGCTTTTTCGCCCTCAACGGCATTCACAATCGCGAGCTCAATGAGAGGGTCTTTGCACTCTGGGCCGACAATCAGGGCACGAATGGAGCCATCAACACTTTGGTCGAACCTAACATTGCCAACCTGGAGCGCAAATCCAATGACTCTACTCCGCTTTGGTTAATGTGGGCTCTTCTGAATCGACGTCGTTTCGGTACCGTGCTGCCAATGGATAAGCTCAAGTTAGCGGCAAAATACTGCCTCGCCACGTATGATCCAAATCGCGAGGCAGTTTGCAATGCCCAGTTTGTTATTGGTCAACTTGATGTGATCAGTTATCCGGAAGGCACTAAGATTCTCTGCGAAAACCAGGGAATCCTAGCCGTGCTGCTGAGAGTGATTCGCGACCTGCAGATCCCTGAGTTGAGCGCATCCATCTCCGAAAGTTACATCGCCAAAACGGAAGAGGTCTATCGGAGCTACTATGATACGGATCGTGGTTTCATGCTTCCCGCGAGAAATATCCACGATGCAATCGGATTTTCCGATATCTTCCCTGAGTTTTTATCACTCTGGATTTTTCAGCACAAGATCCTCACCGATGAAATGGTCGTCAGTCACCTTAATCACATCCCAACAATGCTACCGAATAGGGACTGTCCTTACCCCGGCGAGGGTGGTACAGTGCGACCTATTTTTATCGGTTTACCAACAATAAAGAGAAATTGGAGTTACTTTACCGAGAAGTGGCATCCGATGGTAAGCGACACCTATGCCGCAAGCTACGCTGAAAAGGTATCTGACGGAATCTATTACAACGGCGGAAGCTGGATGAGAATTGAGATCTGTGGGTATGTTACCGGCAAGCTTCACGGGTGGAAGCAAGCGAATCACGCAATCGCCAACAGGCTTTGGGCTGAAATCCACACAGACAATGATTTTCCGACAAGCCAGGAGTATCTGCCGACAGATTCAAAGAATCCGTTCTTTGGGTATCATCGGGTATTTGCGTGGAACTCGTCCGTGCTTCAAGCTCTCGAAATGGCAGGATTGCGCCACCCCGAAATGGATCCGGACTATTTGCCACAACTCAGGAAACCCAAGCAACTCCAAGACCGACAGCATCGATAAGATAGGTTTAAGGCCCCGATGAATAACCAAGATAGCTTGCAAAGACGTTTTGCGAGAGTACATAATTCTGCCGCGGATCTCGCAATATCACTGCGATACCGGACAAAACTCTTGACATTGCAGAGTGTGAAATCCAGCTCGATGTATTCCCAACCCCACAATTGCGAGCCAGTTTACCAATGCGACGTGAAGTAAGCAAGAGCCAAAGACAATTAGTTGCTGTCTATACTCGAAGCCTACATCTGCGCAATCCCGCACATGGGAATTCTGTTGCATCAAGATTCTTGCTTGTTACGACATCGTAAATTCCCGAAAATTGAATTCAAAGCGACGATTTATTCAACGACCAGTCCGTCTGCGTGAAACTGGCCGATTACAACGTTGACTCGATCGCCGCTTCGCACTGTTCTGTGCGGGTTTGAGAATGCCATCCAATAGGATTTGCCCGCCTCCGGGGTGTTGCTTTGCCGCAACTGGCCAACCTTTTCCAGCGAGGGAATGACCAGCTGGATGTGATGTTCCGGCGAGTTCAAAAACGCCTCGATCGTTTTATCGTTAAGTATCTTCGCCTTTTTCGGATCCAATACCCGATAAGAGAATCGAATTAATTCGCCCGACTCCGCAGCTTTCACGCTGAGCAAGTCAACGCCCCAAACAAGCTTGTAATATTGGCCCGCCTTTCCGGCGAACCGATCTGGCCGGTAGCGTGTTGGAGAGCCCGTTTTGATGGCTGGCTTGCTTGCCGGAGCGGGAGATTGAGCCTCGGTGGTAGACACAAGCATGCTGCTGACGAGAATCCCCGCCAGCAGCATGAAATTCATTCTTGAGAATTCGGTGCATTTGAAAAAGTTCGTCTTTCGCGTCATGGTACTCCCCGTACTTGGCGCATGGCCGGCGATCCTGGTTTAGATCTCCGGCCATGCTCGCTTGCTAGTTGACTGTAAATGCTCCGGTCAGGATGTTGGTGACGGCTCCGCCGGAATTTGTCAATCGTACACTCCTGGTTCCGGTTGCAGCGCCAGCTACGATGTTGAAGGTGGCCGTCACCGTGGTGTCGTTCACGACCACAACACTGCTTGCGCTTACGCCGGTACCGGAGAAGTTGACCGCGGTCGTGCCGGTCAGGTTAGTTCCGGTCAGGGTCACCGCAACTGCTGTGCCCCGCGCTCCGGAAGTTGGAGTGAGTGAAGTCAGCGTAGGCGCTACGACCGTGAAGGCGCCATTCAAGTTGGGGCTGGTTCCGCCCGGGGTTGTAATACTGATAGCCCGCGTCCCGAGAGCAGCACCAGCTAAGATGTTAAAGGTGGCCGTTACTGTGGTGGCATTTACTACCACAACGTTGCTTGCGCTGACGCCACCACCGGAGAAGTTGACTGCGGTAGCGCCAGTCAGGTTAGTCCCGGTCAAGGTCACCGCAACAGCTGTGCCTAGTGCGCCCGAGGTTGGAGTAAGTGAAGTCACCGTGGGCGGCGCAACTGCCAGGACCGTGAAGGCTCCATTCAGGTTCGGGCTGGTTCCGCCGGGGGTTGTGATGCTGACAGCCCTTGTCCCGAGAGCAGCTCCAGCGGTGATGTTGAATGTGGCCGTCACCGTGGTGGCATTCACAACCACTACGTTGCTTGCGCTTACGCCAGTACTAGAGAAGTTGACTGCGGTAGCGCCAGTCAGGTTAGTTCCGGTCAAGGTCACCGCGACTGTTGTACCTCGTGCCCCGGAAGTCGGAGTAAGTGAAGTCAGTGTTGGCACCGGTACTGCCAGGACCGTGAAGGCTCCATTCAAGTTGGGGCTGGTTCCGCCGGGGGTTGTGATGCTGACAGCCCGCGTCCCGACTGCAGCGCCGGCGGTGATGTTGAATGTGGCCGTCACCGTGGTGGCATTCAGAACCACTACGTTG
>Ga0302297_1000209_pt1 | contig 15306 bp, 7 predicted proteins | sample III_Fen_N3_2_FD_202094 | JGI IMG/M metagenome (GOLD analysis project Ga0302297, IMG submission 202094) | Peat permafrost microbial communities from Stordalen Mire near Abisko, Sweden - III_Fen_N3_2 | ecosystem: Environmental > Terrestrial > Soil > Wetlands > Permafrost | place: Sweden: Abisko...
TTCTCTAAATCCTTCTTTTCCACGTACTCCAGCAGCGTATAGTGCTCTTCATGCGCGCTTTTGCGGCGTGTTTCCTTGGCGATGCTCATAGCAGAAAAGCGACGGATGTATTCATCCTGACTTTGAATCACGCGCAGGATACGGTTGAGTCCGGAGATGGCGGTAAGTTGATCGTGAAAACTGCGAGCCAAAGGAGAAATACTCTCCACATCGTCTTTGGCAATATACAGATCCAACTTATGCAGTTTCTCACGCAGGGATCGGATATCTTCCGGTGTGGCATTTTCGATAATTGCGGGCAGGGTGATAAGTTCCAGCGCATTGCGGATGGTATAGATTTCTTCCACATCGGCGATGGTGAATGCTCGCACTACAACACCGCGCCTGAGGACGTATTCTACCAAGCCATCGCGTTCAAGTTTGCGCAATGCCTCACGAAGCGGTGTGCGGCTGATGTGCAGCTTATCTGCATACTCCGTTTCTACGATTCGCGCGCCTGCGGGAATCTGACCGGTGATTATGGCGTGCTTGAGCGTTTCGTAAGCAATTTCACGGATAGGCTTGCTTTCGACCGAAGGAGTAAAGCGCATCACTGACATCAAGACACCTCTTGTTCTTTCTTTGTATTTTGTATACTAGCGGTTAGTGCCAGATTTGTCAAGCTTTTTACAGAACTTTGGCAGATTGGACAGAAGGCTTTTTTTACAGTTGGTGAGGTAGACAATAGACGGCGATGCCGGAGAGTTTCCCCTCCGGCATCGCCGTGAAAAGATATGGGAGATAACAATCTATCGTAAGGCGATGTGACTTTGGTCCCATCGCTGTTGCTGGGAGGCTTTGGTGGAGAAAAGGAGCTAACGCCACCGAAACCGTAAGGGAAAGGGAATGGAATGATCAATATCTGTAACCGCATGCATCCGTGGTATTTCTACCCGTCAGGGCGGCGATAAAAGCCATGTGTGATGCGCCAGTCAGGAGGTGAAGAGTCAAACTGAGGAGTCTTTCATCCATGCATTACCGGATAAAACAACGGGCGAATTGTTTGCGGATACACTCAGGTTCCGGTCTTTTTAGATTCGGCTGCCTTCAGCAAACGACTGTGCTTGATGACTTTGATCCCACCATCCGCCCATCCGGTAACCACAGCAAAGGAAAACAGAATGCTTAAATAGCTGAGCAGCACGCTTGCCACACTCGTAGATTCACCTTCGCCACCGTTGCCATGCGGAGCTTGACCATCCCGGAAACCATTTCCATTGCTTGGCTTATTGCTGCGGGTGTCGGACATGACCGCGCCGGAGGATTCGGACGAAGTGCTCGAGAGAGTAACGCTCGTATCGGTGCTTGTGGGGAGAACAACAGTGCCATCGCTTTCCGTTGTGGATACTGTAACTGTCTCCGATGAGCTGGTGCTTTCAGATGAAGCGTTTTGCGCATTGAACCTAGCGGGCATTTCCCCTGTAGCACCAAACACCACACCGACATTACCAAGCCACTGCACGAAACTGGTAGAGGTTAACTGCATGCCCCCAAACACCAGCACCGCAAGGCTTAAAAAGATTGCCAGACTACGGCGTACAAATAGGGGAAGCTTTTTCAGAAAAGGCATCCGTTGGCCTATCCACCCCATGTGCAACCCTATGTGAATGCCGGAAAGTACCAGTGCGAGAGCGGCTATGGCATAGTGACCCAACTTGAAGTTGCCAGCACCACCGGTCGAGGGGAAAACGATCTTGCTGATCATAATACCACTGACCAGAATGTATACAAAACACCCGAACAGCAGGAAATCAAGCACCCAGAAAAGCTTTTGGCGAGCAGGCGTGCTTCGGGAGAATAAGCCGGTTGTTACAGCCTTGATCCACCTCCAGTTGAGCAATTGATGAATGATGAACAGTCCGCATAAAGCAAGGCCGCCAATTTCATGAAAAGCCATTCCCAGAACGCGCTTGTTATACATCAGCACCAAAACAATCGCCATAACAATATCGAGCAACAACTTCCATCCGTTTTTGCGTAAGGATTTCATCTACCGAACCTCCGTGTGTTTCTTATGTACAGGAGTAGAATACTGGGGGAAATTGATCGGTGTGTGAACAAAAGCAGAACTTCCGCCAAAGGTTTGGTGGAGGTTGTTACAATCACAAAACCTTTTACTGCTTTTAACCGACAGCTGTAAGCGAAAGATGCATCGTGAAAAAGCGCCACCAGACAGTGACACAGTCATTGGAGCGGATTATAAACACGGTTTGGAAGCTACCAAAAATCGGACAAAAAAAACACCCGCCAAATAAGAGCGGATGCCTTAAATTTCATTTGAGCGATATACGGCTTTGGCCAAGCAAAGCTTGCAATTCTTCCATCATCGTTTCACAGGCATCAGGCCAAAAATCCTTATCCAGCAGCAGGGGGATGCCCTCGTCCGCGATTTTCAAATACACGGGAACATCGCCGCAATGGCTGCCGCAAATGGATTTAACCTGTTCCAGATAGGGCACGCGTGTGGGCAAGGTGAGGCCGAGTTTACGCACTGCCCGTTTGGCAAGCTGTGCAGTGGTCAGCTTTGCTGTCGAGGTCTCATCTATCACGGGAGAGTATGCCGGTGCAGCGTTGGTTAGCTCCACTTCTGATGGCGTATCAGCGGACGGAATGTTGACGCTACCAACAGGAGAAGGACAGTCGGCAGCCTCTGATTCGCCGTGGATGGATTCATCCGATACAGCGGGAGCATCAGACGCAGAATTATCAGCTTCTTTGATTAGGGATGATTGCAAAGGAGGTGACTTTACTGTGTCGGACTTTACAGGTAAACTTGTCGACATAGGCATTACAGAAGACACGGCTGGGAGAATGCGCGGGGCTCCCCGGAAAAGCGCGCCATCCACTTCCACCTCCGCCGTGGCGTTGGGATAGTTGAGCATGGTCTTGCGGATGGATTCGGCAAGCTGTGCAAAGGGTTTGGCAGGGTCATGCTCCCATTTCGGCGTGGGTTCTGTGTATAAATCCGCATCCTCCTCATTGGCAGCAAAGGCATTAACCCGGGCAGGTATGCGCATGTTCAGCTGAGCCTGCTTGACGGTTTGAGGGGTTAACAGCTGAACCGCATCCACGAGCAATTTTGCGTCCTCCTCTTCACGGAAGGAGAGCTTGCCCGTGAGTACCACAAGGTTGTCGGCAGCAAGCTGGTTTACAAAGCGATCATAGATTTTCGGGAACACCAGTCCTTCGATCTGTCCAGTTAAATCTTCCAAGGTGATAATGCCCATCATGGAGCCTTTTTTGGTGATGCGCCCCTTAGCCAGCGTGAGGATGCCCGCCATGATCACTGCGTCGCCGTCATGGTCAAGGCCGTGATTTTCGTTTTCGGACATGGTTTGCACATCCAGTACGGTTGTAAAGCCGCTTTCGCGTAATAATTCTGCGACGGCATCCAGTGGATGGCCACAGATGTACACGCCTGTCATTTCTTTTTCCATGTTCAGCAGCGTTTTGCGATCATGTTCCTGCATGGCGGGCATATCCGCGTGAGCCGGTTTGGCGGAGCCACTCATCATATCAAACAGGCTCACCTGACCGGCGAGATTACCTTTGCGCTTCTGCGAAGCTTCGTCGATCACACGCTCATACACCCACAGGAGCTGCGCACGGTTATAATCGCCGAAATCAAAAGCACCGGCTTTAATGAGGCTTTCCACTACGCGTTTGTTAATGGATTCGGCAGGTACCCGGTCTGCGAAATCGAAAAAATCAAGGAATTGGCTTTGTGTTCTGGTTTGAACGATGGCTTCCACCGCGCCAAAACCTACGTTTTTCACCGCACCCATGCCAAACCGAATGCCCGGTTTACCGTCGAAATCGGTGCCGACGGTAAACTTCCAACCGCTCTGGTTGACGTCCGGGGGCAACACAGGGATTTGTTTGCTGCGACAGTACTGGATGTATCCGGCGATTTTGCCCATGCTGTCCATGACGCTGTTCATGATGGCAGCCATAAACTGCACGGGATAGTGGCGTTTGAGCCACCCCGTCTGCACAGCTACCACGCCGTAGGCTGCCGCATGGCTTTTATTGAAGGCATAGCTGGCAAAGGCGGTCATATCGTCAAACAACTGCTCGGCGATGGCTTCGGGTACGCCGCGTCGCACACAACCCTCCACGACTACGTTTCCATCGCAGTCGGTCATGCCATGCACGAAATACTCGCGTTCCTTAGCCATCACATCTTTTTTCTTTTTGCTCATAGCGCGGCGCACAAGGTCACTGCGGCCGAGCGAGTAGCCCGCCAGGTCGCGTACAATCTGCATTACCTGCTCCTGATATACCATGCATCCGTAGGTAACGTCGAGGATGGGCTTTACCAGTGGTGTGGAGTAAACCACCGTTTCAGGGTTATGCTTGCCCGCGATATAGCGCGGGATGCTTTCCATGGGGCCGGGGCGGTAGAGGGATATCGCGGCGATAATGTCTTCAAAGCATTCCGGACGCATGTTCTGTAAAAACATACGCATGCCGCCGGATTCCAATTGGAACACGCCGTCGGTATCTCCGGAGGAGATCATTTCATATACGCTTGAATCATCCAGCGGGATTTCTTCGGGTTTCATGTCCACGCCGATCTGGCGCATCAAATCCAGCGCATCGCGAATCACGGTGAGTGTGCGCAGGCCAAGAAAGTCCATTTTCAGCAACCCCAGATGCTCCAACGTACCCATGGGGTATTGGGTGGTAACGACTTCATCATTCACCTGCAAAGGCACATAATCGGTTACAGGCCGCGCAGTAATCAGCACACCTGCTGCATGGGTGCTGGCATGCCGGGGCATGCCTTCCAGCGCCATGCTGGTTTCGATAAGTTGTGCTACGGCTGGGTCGGTATTGACCATCTCATGCAGTTGCGGGCTGATCTGTACGGCTTTTTCCAGCGTCATGTCTAGCGCAAAGGGAATGGCTTTGGCAACCTGATCGACGGCCGCATAGCTCATACCCAGCACGCGACCGACATCGCGTACCACCGCTTTAGCTTTCATGGTGCCAAAGGTGATGATCTGGGCTACGTGATCGGCTCCATACTTGCGGGTTACGTAATCGATCACCTCTTGTCGGCGTTCATAGCAGAAGTCCACATCAATATCAGGCATACTGATGCGCTCGGGATTAAGGAACCGCTCAAAGAGCAGGTTGTACTTCAGAGGGTCGAGCATGGTAATGCGAAGCGTGTAGGCCACTATACTTCCAGCACCGCTGCCGCGGCCGGGGCCGACCATAATGCCGTTGCGTTTGGCGTAATCGATGAAATCCCACACGATTAAAAAGTAATCCACAAAACCCATTTGGGAGATTACGCCCAGTTCATACTCCAGTCGTTTACGGGATTCGCTTTCAGAATTGTCCACCTGATCGGGGTAAAAGGTGCGCATACCCTCCATGCACAGGCGGGTGAGCATTTCCAGTGGCGTTTCGCCGGTTGGAATCGGAAAGTTGGGCAGATGACGCGTGTTGAAATCAAACTCAACATTGCAGCGGGCGGCGATTTCTGCCGAACGATCAATGGCTTCGGCAAGCTTGGGGAACAGTTGCCGCATTTCATCTTCGCTTTTCACATACAGGTCTTCCGTCTCCATGCGCATGCGGGCTTCATCCTGCAAGGTTTTACCCGTTTGCACACACATGAGCACTTCCTGTGCGGCGGCATCTTTACGCAGGAGATAATGACAGTCGTTGGTGGCGACCAGCGGGATGCCTGTTTCCCGTGAAAGGGCAATCAATTCCGGCAATACCTGTCGCTCTTCGGGGATGCCATGGTCCATGATTTCAATAAAGTAGTTGCCTTTCCCAAACATCTCCTGCATATCCAAGGCGTAAGTGCGGGCATCCTCATGACGCCCCTGCAATAAAAGTTTGGGTAAATCGCCGCTGAGGCAGGCACTCAAGCAGATTAAACCTTCCGCGTGTTCACGCAATAGCTTGTAGTCCAGTCTTGGGCGGTAGTAAAAACCCTCGGTAAACCCAAGACTGATCAGTTTGGTCAGGTTTTGGTAGCCTTTCTGGTTTTCGCAAAGCAAAATCAAATGGCTATACTCGCGGCTTACGTAGGTTTTATCAAAGCGATCGGGGCATACATAGGCCTCGCAGCCGATGACAGGATGAATGCCCTCATCTTTGCAAGCGCTGTAAAAATCGACGGCGCCATACATAACGCCATGGTCGGTTACGGCGCAATGCTGCATGCCAAGCTCTTTTAAACGTTTGACCAACGGCTTGATGCGGCATGCGCCGTCCAGCAGGCTATATTCGGTGTGCAGGTGTAAATGAGCGAATGCCATGATTGCCTCCTATATTCCCTGAAAATAAGGTTAAGATGAATTGTGAAGCAGCAGGGGCGGCGGGTATCCGTGGAAATCCGAATGCTGACCGTCAATGGATAAAAGGGTTCGGGGATCAGATTCACTGGTATCAGCAAGGCAAATGCATGTAAAAATCGCCAGCGCCATCAAAACGAGCTTGTTTTTAAAGCGCGAACGCATGGTTGCCTTTGCTACAGAGTATACCCCAAACCGTGCGGCAGAGCAAGGGTCGCTTGCCCCGCGCCTGTGGCTGTGATATACTTTGTTGAGTCGGTTTTCGGATTGACGGAACCAATCAATCAAAGGAAACGGAGGCGATCCCATGGCGCTGTTTGACGCGGACAAATCGGGGGTGCTCTGGGATGCCGTGGCGCTGTCCAACGCGTTTATATGCGAGTATATGCCTGCCGCGCCTGAAGGTTATGTAAAAATATATCTGTATGGATTGCTGTATGCGCATTTCCCCTCCGCTGCGGAAGGGCTTACAGCCGGAGCGCTGGCTAAGGAACTGGGCATGGAGGAAAGCGATGTGCTGGCGGCCTACCAATACTGGGAACGCTGCCGACTGGTAAGCCGCACGCAGGACAAACCACCCAGATTCTCCTATTTGAGTGTGCAACAGGCGATGATGGGGCGGCAAGCCGCGCCTGCCGATGAGGGATACATGCAGTTTGCGCAGGCGCTGTATGCGATTTTCGGTGAAAAGCGAAAACTGCACGGCGGTGAAACTCAGCTTTGCTATGAATGGGTGGAGCAACTGGGATTGCCCCGTGAGGTGGTGCTGATGCTGGTACAGCATCTGGCAACCACGCGCGGTGTCAATTTCAGCTTCAAAGACGCGCAAAAGCTTGCCGTTGAACTAACCGAACGCCACATCGTAACGCTGGAGGATGCGGAGCAGTTTTTTGCCCGCAGCCAGGCAGCTTGGGATGGCACGCAGCGGGTACTGCGGCGCATCAGCAAATTCCGTGCTCCTACGGTGGATGAGATCGACCTCTACCTGAAATGGACAAAGGAATGGGGCTTTGTGCCCAAGGCCATTGAAGCCGCCTGCGCCGAAATGACGGGCGGTGACCCGAGCTTTAAATACCTTGACAGCATTTTGCGAGGCATACACGAGCGTGGAAACCGTAAAGCCACGACCGCCGAGCAACTTTCCAAACAATTAACCAAAGAAAAGGACGAGGCGGAGCAGATCCGCGAGGTGTTGCGTGCGGCAGGGCTTTCCGCCAATGCCAATCAGGACATGGTGCGCGAGGTATACCGCGACATGCGGGAAAAACTGCCGCATGAAACCATAGTGCTTGCAGCACGGGAGATCAGCCGCAAAAAGCGGACACAGTCGCTGGACAAGCTGGAAGAGCTGGTGGCGGCATGGAGCGCCAAGGGTCTGAACAACACTGATGAGGTGGAAGCATATCTGGAGCAGGTGAAGGATCAGAACGACCGGCTGCGTGAGCTGTTTACACTCATGGGCTGGGGCAGCCTGCCCACGCCAAGGGATCGGGAGCTGCTCGCCAAATGGCGTGGCGAATGGGGTTTTCCGGATGACGTGCTCAGAAAAACGGCGGAATACTCTGCCGGAAAGAACGTACCCATGTCCTTTATGGATAAGGTGCTGGAAAACTACCGTGTGGCAGGCATCACCACGGTAGCCGCTATGGAAGCCGATCATGAAAAGCATCGCGAAGCATACCAGCAGAAAGGCGCGCAAGAGAAGCCGGGAAAGACCGTGATTGAGCAGCGCTATGAGCAGCGCGATTACGACTTTGCGCAATATTCCGGGTTAACGCCCGAGGAGATCGAGGAGGTGCGGCGCTATGACACGTGACCAGCTAATCCTGCAGCTTCAGCAGGAATACGCCACCCGCCGTGAAGACAATCTGCGTGCCTATGATGAGCGTGTGAATGCCGCCTGTGAACAGAGCCAGGGCTTGCGGGAGCTGTTGGACGCCCGCCGTATCGTGCTGATGAACGGCATTCGCAGCGCGCTTTACCCCGTAAAGAAAGATACGGAAGCAAACGTTACATTGCCGGGTACATTATCTGATTACAACACACGCATTGCCGCCAAGCTTGCGGCCAGTAGTTTACCCGCAGACACGCTGGCGCCGATCTATTGCTGCCCCCTGTGCAAGGATGAAGGCTATGTGTACGACCCCTCTCGGAGGATGTGCGCATGCTTTGAGCAAGCGTTGAATCACCGGATGCTGAATGAACTGGGCTTGAAGAAAACGCAGACATTTGAACATTTCGATGAGGAGCGTTTCAGTGATGATCCGCCGCTGAGTCAACGCTCAATGATGCGTCGCAACCGCGATATTTGTCAGCGTTATGCCGATGCTTACCCAGAGGCTGAAATGCATGATATGCTTTTTACCGGGAAAAGTGGGCTGGGTAAAACATTCCTGATGCAGGCGATTGCGCATCGTGTAACGGAGCGCGGCTTTGGCGTGCAGTATGTGAGCGCCTACAAACTGTTGGAAACCATGCGAAAGGCTTATTTTGAAAATAACAGTGATATCATGCAACCGATAATGGACGCGCCGCTGCTGTTGATTGACGATCTTGGCACGGAGCCGCTGATGGAAAACATCACTGTGACCCAACTTTTTAACTTGCTTAACGAACGGCAAAACGCCGACAGGCATACCATCATCAGCACAAATCTGAACATGCCGGAGTTAAAGGCGCGTTATACAGAGCGCATCACCTCGCGGCTACTGGACGAAACCCGCTGCAAGGTGGTCAAGTTTATCGGTGACGATATCCGCATGCGCAGTGCCAAACCCACCTCTTCTGTCGCAAATGGGGGCAATGCATGAACATCCAGATTTATGTGGGCAAAAAGAACCCGGATGTGCTGAAAGCAGAGCGCTTTTTTAAGGAAAGGCGCATTCCCTATCAGTTGGTGGATTTGAAAAAGCATAAGTTAGGGCAAAAGGAACTGACCCTGTTTGCCAAAGCGGCGGCGTTGGTGGATCGTGCGGGGATGAAAGCACTGGAACGCCCCGTGGCGCATATGAGCACCGAAAGTCTGATCCTGAGTGAGCTCATGAACGACCCGATGGCGCTGGTTAGCCCCATTGTGCGTAATGGCAACGTTGCGACAGTTGGAGCGAATGAAGAGGAGTGGCTTCGCTGGGTGGATAGCACAAAGTGAAGCTGTGATGACAGGTCGTTGAGCATTTCGATCGGCATCAATCCTGTGCGATACGGGATAAGGATTACATCAGTACCCACTACCGAGACTGGAAAGGGTGCGAAGACATGGGGCTTCGATACGATGTTGTCTGAATGCCGAAAAGCGGCAAACCAATAGCACAGGCAATATACTCAAAATGAAGTTGATTGAAATGAAATCGTTGCACGGATTACGACTCTTTATTATATCGGCAGGGAAATAGATGGCAGGTAAACCCTTGTGTGATTAAATCCCATCTATCTCTTCTGATGCCCTGTACCGCGCGCACCTGTACTTCCGCAGAACGGTGATCGCGCGGTTTTGGATGCATACCGGATAGCAGATCGACCTTTGTACAAGGGTTAGCCCTACCATTCGGAGCAAAATAAATCGCCCTTTCACAGGGCGCATGTTTGGAGGATTGAACCATGAAAAAACCTTCTTTTTCCTTGCGAGACCTGACCAGCGCGGCGGTAATTGCCGCGCTGTACGCTGCGCTGACGTTGCTGTTTGCAGCCATCAGCTACGGGCCGTTTCAGTTTCGTGTTTCCGAGGCGTTTACGCTGCTCCCCGTGCTTTTTCCACAAGCGATACCCGGGCTCACCCTTGGATGTCTGATCGCAAACCTGCTTGGCAGTGCCACACCGTGGGATGTGATCTTTGGAACGCTGGCGACACTGCTTGCGGCCTTGCTGACGCGTCTGTGGCGTAAAACCCTGTGGCTGGCTGCGGCCGCACCGGTGGTATGCAATGCGGTCATTATCGGGCTGGTATTGCATTTTACGCTCGCGGATGTTTTCCTGTGGCCGACGATCGGCAGCGTGGGATTCGGTGAAGCGGTTATCGCCTATGGCTTGGGGGTGCCATTGGTGTTGGCGCTTCGGCGTGTGCCTTTTTTAAGGGAGCTTAGCGAGCCTGTACAGAAAAAGATTGCCGATGTGAAGAAAATCGATTGAACGATCGTTAATTTCAAGGAGCCGGACGGTAATCGATAGACGGGTGCCGGCGGAGGGATGCAGTAATATGGACGGAAAATTCTGGCGCTGGACGCACAAAGCGTTTATATTGTTGCTTTGCCTGCTATTGTTGATGCAGGCTTCAATCGTATACGCAGAAGAAGAATCGGCGCCACCAACGGTAACGACGGTGGAGACCGCAACAGCAGCGCCTACCGATGTACCCGCAACGGAAAAACCTGTTTCGACAGACACAAGCACCCCCAGTGCTACCGACACCACCACCCCTGCAGACACAACGGTTACGCCGACGGATACCACCACAACTCCCGACAGTTCCGCCACTCCGGAGGGTTCCGCCACGCCCGCACCGGAAGAGACAGCGCCTACCTGCGATATTCCCGATTGCCCCCATGTAACGGTGGACGCGGATGGGAACACCATCGCCTTATGCCCGCTGGGCGAATGGATGCTGGCGCATGGGCTGGGTACGCCGGAACCTTTGATGGCCGGGATGATGGCCTTGTTATCGGCAACCGATTCAACCACGATAGCACTCACGGATGGAACGACCACAATCTACCGCAGCGGCACTTATGTTCTCACCGGTGGTACCGCCACTACCGAAGTGGTGATTAATCCTAACCTGGCGGTCGCCATTCTTCTACAGGGTGTGACCATCAATAAACTTACGATCGGAAACGGTGCGTCGGCGCAGTTCGACTTTTCGGATTCCAATCTGGTGAACCTCCTTCACACGGGAGACGGCGAAATTCTGTTCGACGGAACAGGCAGTTTGGTAGTAAATACCGTAGATGACTTGGGCAACGCTACCATGACCATGGCTGGCGGAAGCCTTCTGCTACCGGATGCCGCTATAAGCGCGAACGGTCGAAAACGCTATGATTTCAATGCCACCGGAGCAAGCTCCGCGATCGTGGATAACGCTTACTTCCCCTTCTCGCAACCGGATGGTTCGGATGTGGCGCATCTGTGGCTTCCTCTGCCTGACGCGGGGGAGAGCTACCGCAGTACGGTGGTGAGCGGTGTGCTCACTGTGCTTTCCGCACCAGAGGAACCCAGCGGTTCTACCGTGTTTGATATGGACGGTACCCCTGAATTAAAAGTAGTTGCGGGACAGAGCTATGCCATTGTATCCGGAACCGGAACACCGATCGCACACACGCTGACTGTGGATCAAAGCGGAGTCACCTTGGTACTAAACAATGTCGACTTTTCCACCACGGCTGATGTGACATTGCTCAATACTTCACGACTTCATCTCAATGGCAGTGTCAATCTAAAGAGCGTTTCCACAACCGCGACGGCGAATCTTTCCGGTACGGCAACGCTGCTTGTGGGTACGCTAAATGTTGCAGCCCTCAACTGCGCTAACACAGTAAAACTTTGCTTTGGTACCAATGGTGGCGCATGTTTTTCGGCGTGGCAGACACTGGTTTCGCCTACCGACCTTGATGCAGTAACCAGCCTGACCTATAACGGACAAAGCTACGCTATCGCTTATGCGGCAAGCGATCACCTGACGGTTTATACGCCTCTGCCAACCCCTGCATCCGGCATGCGGTATGATCTACAGCTCAACGGGACCACCCTTACGGCGACGCAGATTCCCGTGGGCACTCAAACTCTCGTAATGGGAGCTACAGGCATTCATATCACCGCAAGCGGCAGTTATGTGATCGTATCGGATGGCGATACCACCGGCGGCCTGATCATCGCGGATGGACTGAATGTTTCGCTGATTCTGCGCGATGCACGGACAAGCGGTAGCTTGACGGTCGGCGCTGGCGCTACGGTGACCGCGAATCTGGAAGGCAGCAACCGATTCGATGGCGATGTTACACTTGGCGATGGGGTCACTTTCACTGTTGGAGGTTCCGGCGCTTTACTGACAAGTACAATATCGGCGCTTGGCACCGCCAGCACCACCATTGGCGCTAATACGAATGTATCGTTGACATCAGGCACAACCATTGGTGGCAGTTCACTCAAGCCAACGGTGATTAGCGTTACGGACGGTTCGACGCTGCCGGTTACTGATACAGCGATCACACTGAAAATTGGCACAAATAAGCCTATACATACCACAACGGCTGCAAATGGTCATGTAACCCTGTGGGGCACAAAGGCTGTTACCAACGCATCTGTTGTGGTACTATCGCAGCTTAACACCTATGCCGATATTCTCACCGGCGACCTCGCCAACCCGGACGCGCTTCCGGTGATCACCAATGTTGTAATTCATGATAACAGTTATGTCTCCTTTTCCGTTACCAACGCGCAAACCGCCGGCATTCAGTATTATTTGAACCGACCCGGCGACACGATGCCCGATACATACGATGCGAGCGCCCAAACGGTTGCACGACTGTTTGGCCAGTGTAACATACCGGGTTTGAAAAAGGGCGATGTGGTCACATTCCGTGCATATGCAGCGCGTGCTACGGGGCAGATACTTTCAGCGGAAACGGCGGATGCGTTCCAGTTCAGCGACCAGTACACGTATACAGTGGGCGCCGTACGCAAGACGTATACGCTGGCTGATCAGAGCAAGGAATATGATTTATATGCTTTCAAATTCGCTTCGGGGCTGATTCCCAAAGGAGCGACCGTAACGTATTACAAAGGAAAAACCGAACTTTCATCCGCACCGACCGACGTGGGCACGTATACGGCAACCGTTGTGATTCCAGAAGGCAACAGCGAATACCTGCCAGGGGCGGTATCGGTCACAATCACCATTACCCCCAAGGTGGTATGGATTTATCCCGAACCCGCCAGCAAGCTCAAAGGCCAAAAAGATCCGGAATTCTTCTACACTTATAGTGATATGTTTGGGGATGATGAGGTTACCGGTGTGCTGACCCGCTATGTTGGTGAAAAATATGGCAACTACCCCTATATCACCAGCGTCTTGAGCGCCCCCAGTTATTATGAGCTGAAGATCGACCCTGATAGCCCCATGTTCTTTATCGACTGGGGTCCGGGTCATTATATCAAAGTGGATCCTCTGTCCATTATCGATCCGGTTCATCAGGTGATTGAGTTCAGCAACGGCATGAAGCTCGATTTGATTTTATCCACGGCAGATAAGCTCAACATCAGTCATGTTGGCTATAGTAAGCTGGTTACGGATTCTGAAACGCATGAGACACGCCCGTTTACGCCTGAACTACGCCTGAAGCGCGGGTATGACCAGGCGATGATTATTCTTCGGGCAGAGCCGGAAATCAACACCGACGGTGGGTACGTGACCGATGCGGATGGCAATATCGAACTGCGTGGACGCACGCTGACACTGTCGGCCTATCACCTGAACAATTTCAAACGTCAACACATTACCACGGTCGGTTTCCGACTGGATGATGCGATGATGATTCTCGATTTCAGCGATCTAACCTCCGATAAAGTTCGGAAAGCAATGACAGATGCAGGGATTCCAGCGATAGGTACCGTCTACCAGATCACGTTTACACCTGTGAACAGTGTAAGCGATCTCAAGGATTACCCGGAGAAGGTACAAACGGAAAAAGCACTTGGCGCACGCATGATGGGCATGCGGGTCGAGCTTAAAAACGGAAGCCAGATGCTGGATATTTCTGCCCTGTTACCCAGCGCACAGGCCGTGTTTGACATCAGTACGCTGCTAGCTGAGGAAAGCGAAACCTCACAGGAGATCAGTGAGGTAACCATTGGCAAAAAGGCGGGGCAGACGGTGGACGAAAACAGTGTAACCACGGATACGATGGAACTTGTGCAGAAGCTAATGCTAGATAAATTGAAGAAGCTTGGCACCCTGTTTCAATATTATGCAGCCAAGATTGAAAAGCTTGACAGTCAGCTTGTGGTGCCCTATACTGCATCAGAGACTGAGGCACTCACTTACACTGCCGTCATGAAGACCAGTCCATTCCTGATCGCCAAGTTCCATAAGAATGGACTGTATGGTCTCAGCCAGACGATCTTGCCTTAACATTCGTTCTTGCAATGAAGCGTAAGGAGGAAATCCAACCATGAACCGTTTGTTGACCCGTTTGCTTTCGACTCTGTTTTTAATCATGCTTTTGCTGGCGATTCCCTTTGAATCCCTGGCAACAAGCTCACTGGATCAGAACACCGAAGATACCCAGAGCATTACGAATAACCCGGATCTTTCTGACGCGGAAAAGCAACAGTGGGCGCAATGGGCGACGGAAGATGCCGCTAATAGCAACACTTCGGACACCGCCGATTCAGATTTGGTTGCACAGTTGGAAGATGCGACCGCCGATAATACCCAGCTAGACCCTGAGGACCTTGAAAACCTCGAGTTGAATGATGCTTTACCCTCGAATATTATCAATATTCTGCTTTTAGGCGTTGATAACCGCTCGGTAGAACTGAAAAGCGGTTTGAGTGACTCGATCATCATTTGTTCCATCAATACCGACGATGGATCTGTAAAGCTTACGAGTATCACCCGTGATACCGAAGTGGTTGTGCCCGGTTATAAAAACAAGCGTCGTATCAACTGCGCGTTTAAATACGGCAGCAAGGATGGAGACCTGAATGCGGGCGCGCTGTTGGCCATGAAGACCGTGAACCGCAATTTCCAGATGAACATCCAGCGCTATGTTGTTGTCAACATTCACGGCCTCGCCAGCATCATCGATTCGCTTGGCGGCGTAGATATGGACATGACCAGTCTGGAGGCCAGCCGTATCAACTTTGAACTGCGTAAAGAGCCAATGGATTCAGTCAAGCGCAAAAAAGTGGAAGCCAAGGAAGGCGTGCAGCATCTGGATGGCATGCAGGCTGTTTC
>Ga0302297_1000218_pt1 | contig 14859 bp, 5 predicted proteins | sample III_Fen_N3_2_FD_202094 | JGI IMG/M metagenome (GOLD analysis project Ga0302297, IMG submission 202094) | Peat permafrost microbial communities from Stordalen Mire near Abisko, Sweden - III_Fen_N3_2 | ecosystem: Environmental > Terrestrial > Soil > Wetlands > Permafrost | place: Sweden: Abisko...
TGTCCGCCCAGCGCCAGGTATCCGTGATTACCCGACCGGCCGCATTTCGCAGCGTGATGCGGAACGGCTTCATCTCAATATCGACGGAGCCGAAAGCACTGGTGTACCGATGACCGCCGGGAATAGCGGCGTATTTCCAGGTATGATCCACCCCGGGTTCAGCTACCAACATGGGTGAAACAAAGGGCTTGGGTTCCACAGGTGTGGTCAACATGCGGATGCGCAGGGTGCGAGGCGATACGAAGTCTATGGAAAAACGCAGTTCGGGGTCCTGTTCGTAGGCGGCACCCGGAAAATCCAGCATTTGGAGGTCTTGCGGCAGAATAGTGTTCACATCGAATGCCTGGCGCGTGTACAAGGTCGTCCGCTTCCAGGAAATTGTGCCCTTGGCAGTCAACGGATTGAATGATGCGACCTTATCGGCAAAAAAGAAGGTATTTCTAAAATTGCTGAAATCGGGGCTCATGTCCACCGCATCGCCCAGCATCCTGGAATTCTGCGCATTCAGCAAAAGGCAAGAAACAACTAATCCAAAAAGGCTGGTACATTTTTTTTTCATGGCATACGATTTAACGATGCAAATATAACCCAAGCTTTCCAATCGAATGGGTTCAAATGTTCACAAATGCGGTCGGAAATCGATATTCTGTTACTCTGTGAACTTCTTTTTGTACTCATTGGGACTTTGGCCGAATTCGTCCTTGAAATATTTACGGAAATACTTCGGGTCGTTGAATCCCACCTGGAACGCCACCTCATTGACGAACAGCTGGCTCTTTTCCAACAAATCGGCAGCCCGTTTCAACCGAATGAACCGGATAAACTCGGAAGGCGTCTTGTCCGTGAGCGCCAAAATCTTCTTATAGAAATACACCCGGCTCATGCCCATTTCCCGACAAAGGTCTTCCACCAGAAACTCGGGATTGGAAATATTGGCCTCCACCAACGCCACCGCCTTGCGCACGAATTTTTCGTCCAACGACGTGATTTCCACCTCGCCCGGCGTCACTTCCACCTTCTTTCGGAACTGGTCACGCGTCTTACGCTGCCGTTCCATGATGTTGTTCACCTTGAGCGTGAGCATCTCCATGTTGAACGGCTTGGCAATATAATCTTCGGCACCCGCTTCCAGCCCACGGAATTTGTTCTCATCCCCAGCCTTGGCCGTGAGCAAGATGATCGGAATGTGCGAAATCCGCATGTCGTGTTTTACCAATCGGCATAGCTCCAAACCGTCCATCTTGGGCATCATTACGTCACATATGATGATATCGGGCACTCGGTCCAGAATCAACTTGAACGCTACTTCCCCATCAGGCGCCTCCAACATTCGGAACGTGTCGTTGAACAAAGCCGTGATGAAATGGCGGAAATCTTCGTTGTCGTCCACTACGAGCATCAGCGGAAACTTACCCTTCTCGTCCACGAGAAGTTTCACTTCCTCTAGGGCAACCGTTTCCTCCGCCAACACCAAATTCTGCGTGATAATTTCCTCATGCAAATGCTGGTTCACCGGCAACAAGACCGTAAAGGCTGAACCCTTGCCCAGGGTACTCTTCACGCTGATATCCCCCTGATGCAGCTTCACATACTCGCTCACAATGTGCAGACCAACGCCAGTGCCCGTCTGGTTGGCATTGTCGGGATGCTCCACCCGGTAAAACCGCTCGAACACCTTCTGCAAATCGGACTCCGGAATGCCGATGCCCGTATCTTTCACGGTAATTTCCAGGAACTTTTTGTCCTCGCTGGGCGACGGGCTCAAACTCAGCAGCACATCGATCTTTCCATTGTTCCTCGTAAACTTGAACGCATTGGATAGCAAATTATTGACGATTTTCCGTAATTTTTCTTGGTCGAACTCCATGCTCAATTCCGACAAGGCTGTAGAGAACGAAAAATGGATGGACTTTTTGTTGGCCAGTTCCGTAAACGAATAACAAATATCGCGGACAAAGGCCACCACATCGCCCACCGAGATGTTCAAGGTATCTTTTTGCACGTCCAACTTGCGGAAGTCCAGCAACTGATTCACCAACTCCAACAAATTGTAGGCGTTCCGTTGCACCGTTTCCAGCAGCGTTTTCTCGCCATCCTTTCGTTCTTCCTGCAACATTTTCTCCACCGGGCTAATAATCAAGGTGAGCGGCGTTCGGAACTCGTGGCTGATATTGGTGAAAAAGCGAAACTTCATCTCGTCGATTTCGTGCAGCTGCCTGGCATCCCGAATGCGCTGTTCGTTGTCGAAGGCCGTTTTCTGCTGCCGCATCTTGAAGTTGAAATAAAACCACAAGGCATACAGTATCAGCAAGATGTAGATGAGAATGGCCCACCACGTCCACCAAAACGGAGGCTTTACTACGATTTTCAAACGCAACGGAACCTGACTCCACACATTGTCGTTGTTGCTGGCATAGACCAAAAGTTCGTAACTTCCCGTATTCAAATTGGTGTACGATGCCGAACAATTGCCGTCGCGCGTATGAATCCATTCGTCGTCGAAACCTTTAAGCTTGTACTTGTAGTTGTTTTTCTCCGGATGTATGTAACTAAACGCCGAGAAGTAGATGGTGAAATTCCGCTCATCGTAATGCAACGTCAGTTTTTTCAATTCCGTAATGCTGGCCGAAAGCACTTTTCGGTTTTTGTACTTCTCCCCGGCGCTCACATCCGAGTTCCCGATGGTGAGACCTGTGAATCGGGGTTTCGGCACGATGTTGTTGAAACGGATGGCCCTCGGGTCAAACATGGAATACCCTTTGGTGGTGCCCACGAACAAGATGCCAGCCGGGTTCTTGTACAGTGAATTCTGATTGATGATGGAACTGGGCAAACCGTCGTTCTCATCGAAGGAAACCACCGAGAACACCAACTTTCCGTCCTCATTTTTGGGATAAACGCAAGCCAGACCGTTTCGTGTGCCCACCCAGATGTTGCCGTCGTTGTCCTCGATGAGCGAAACAACCTGATCGCTGGGCAAACCGTTGCTTTTGGTCAGGTATTGTATGGTTTTTAAACGGGTGTTAAAGACGTTCAATCCATTATCAGTTGCAATCCAGAGTAATTTACGACTATCCAAAATAGTATTGTAAACAATTTGGTTAGAAAGTTTGTTCTGTAGAATAGTATCCCCAAATGCGGAGCAAATGGTGTTTGTATTTGTATTCAAAATATCCACCCCACTAACCGAACTGAGATAAATCAGATTCCTGTCGCCGGTGAACATGGATAAAATGATATTATTGGAAAGTCCAGACATGTTTCCAATTTGGTGATGTTGGAAAAACTTTCTCGTTGGATCCAATCGGTCAACTCCGCCCCCAAGTGTAGCAATCCAAAGATTGTTACCCTGATCGACCCCCAAACCGTATATACTTTTATTTGACAAGGAATTGGAATTGTTTACATTGGGTTGATAATGAATAAACCGCCCATTTTTCAATTGATTAAGACCACCCATATAGGTGCCGAACCACATCGAACCAGTACGATCCTGCGTCATGGAGATGACCACATCCGAAGAAATACTGGTTGGATTGTCTTTTAGATGCCTGTATATCGTAAACGATTTAGCCTTTTTATGCCATTGCAACAATCCGTTTCCATTGGTTCCAATCCAAAGGTCTCCCTCCTTGTCCTGGAACAACACATTGCAATCCTTCGTTTCTAAATCCGGGTGATGGAAATAAAACAAGGGTGTTTTATTAAACTTAAACATTCCTGGATGGTAAAAGGATACCCCATTTTTATAGGTGCCCACCCAAACAATACCAGAATTGTCACAAAACAAACTGATGCATGAGTTCTGGCTAATGGAATTGGGGTTCATCGGATCGTTTCGTAACACTGTAATGGCGCCAGTTTGATTGTTCAGAATATTGATGCCTCCATGGTCAGTTGCAATCCAAACATTTCCAGATTTGTCCTCTGTTAAATCCCTGACCAAGTCGGAGGATATCAGTTGATCGGTCGAAGTTTTAAAATCCAGTTGATTATTACCAAAATATACCCAACTTGATTTTTTGAAATCAAACCTTAAAACGCCTTTGTCACCCAATCCGGGAAATACCCAAGGGTTACCATTTGAATCTAAAAAAAGTCTTTTTGGGATAATGGAACCCTGGTTGTTTTCTTGAATATAACTGTTCCTGAAATCCACTTTATTGAGTTTCTCATTGAAACGTTCCAATAATCCGGATTGATGAAGCATCCAACAGTATCCGTTCGAACTCTTGATATCCGTAATGACACCAGGTTTCAGATCGCTTATATGGACAGATTGTCTGAACTGTTTCAATTCTTTGGTTCTAACCTCATATTTCCAAACACCATTGTTAATGCTGAAAAAATAGAAATTCTTATCCTTGTCAATTTCTACCAGATTCGGTACGAAATTCACACCAAGTTTCTTCAAATAGGGTCTTATATCCCGAATAAATAGCTCAGAATGAACATCGAAAACGACGGCAGATTGATAGCCGGTCAACCACAAATTCCCAAGGAAATCTTCTTGAATGTAGGGTACGGAATTATATAAGGGGCTGTTCGGATTGTTTTTGGACGACAGAAAAACTTTGACCTGATAGCCATCGTACCTGTTCAGTCCAAAGTTGGTACCAAACCACATGAAACCGCGACTGTCCTTGTATATGGATTCGATCTGATTGTTGGAAAGGCCATGAGTGTTGTCCAATCGCGAAAAATTATAGATTTCCGCAGATAGCATCAAAGGGAAAAGCAGGGAAAGTAGTATAAAGTATCTTTTCATGATACGGATTTCGGGGATTCAATTATTCTTCTTCAAATATACTTCATTTTGTAGTCTGAAAGTAACGGTCAATAACTCAGTTATCAAATCAGCCCCCTACCGGTTACATTTGGCCCCCCTTAGTTTACATATGCTCCTCTGCTGGATAACATCCTTCCACCCCGTTGTGATCGTTTGGATGTACTTTTACCATGTTTTAGAATCTGATCAAACTTACCATGAACCGAACCCTATTTTTCGCTTTGCCCTTATTGCTTGCATTACTTTGCGGTTGCAACAACACTTTGTTCCGTAAGACCAATGACGGCATTCGGATTTCTATGACACAGTCTCAGAATACGGATACCAAGTGCATCCGGCTACAAGTTATCAACGACGATATCATACGCGTTTCCGCTTCTCCCGACCACATGCTTAAAGATCCAGAGAGCCTGATTACGGTTTACAAAAAAACTCTAAAAGAAGGTTGGAATGCTGTTCAGAAAGGTGACACCATCCTTTTGACCACTGCCAAGCTGAAAGTGACTGTTTCCATGCGGACTGGTGAAATTTGTTTTGCCGACTTGAAAGGAAATGTACTTTTACAAGAAAAAATCGGAGGTGGAAAAACCTTTAACCCCATCACAATTGACGGAACAATGGCTTGGACTTTCCGACAGGAATTCGAGTCTCCGGCCGACGAAGCTTTCTATGGACTTGGCCAACACCAGTCTGACGAGTTCAATTATAAGGGTAAAAATGAAACACTTTACCAGTACAACACCAAGGTTTCTGTTCCGTTTGTCGTTTCCAGTAAAAATTACGGTATTCTATGGGACAATTATTCGTTGACGCGATTCGGCGATCCCCGCCCCTACAGCAACCTGGATCAATTCGAACTTTTCGACAAGAACGGTCAGGCAGGTGGTCTGACGGCAACCTACATGATTGGGAAGGACCCAAAAAATGTGTTCGTTGAACGTAAGGAAAATACGGTCGATTACGAAAACCAGGAAACCATCAAAAAATTTCCAAAAAACTTCCCATTTTACAATTCATCCATTAAATGGGAGGGTGAAATCCAACCAAAGGAAAGTGGATTGTTTCATTTTATTCTTTATTATGCAGGTTATACCAAGGTTTATTTGGACGATAGCTTGGTAGTGGCCGAACGTTGGCGCACCGCTTGGAACCCAAATAGTTTCAAGTTCACTGCCAACTTGCAAAAAGAAAGCAGACACAAACTCCGCATCGAATGGATGCCCGACGGCGGTGCGTCCTACATCAGCCTGAAAGCTTTGAGTCCGGTTTCAGCCGAGGAGCAAAACCGACTTTCATTGTGGTCTGAAATGGGCAGGCAGTTGGATTACTATTTCGTGCACGGTTCCAATGCCGACCAGGTGATTAGCGGATACAGAACCCTGACCGGCAAGGCCCAAGTGATGCCGAAATGGGCCATGGGCTACTGGCAGAGCCGGGAGCGCTATAAGACGCAGGAGGAGTTGCTGAGCACGCTGCGTTCCTTCCGTGAACTTCATTTTCCCATCGACAATATTGTTCAGGACTGGTCCTATTGGAAACAGGATTCCTGGGGCGCGCACGATCCGGACACCAGCCGGTTTCCCGATTTTGCCGGCATGGTCAAGACAGTGCACGACTCCAGTGCTCGCATCATGATCTCCGTTTGGCCCAAATTTTATGTTACTACGGAACATTACAAGGAATTCGACAACAAGGGTTGGATGTACAAACAAGCTGTCAATGACAGTGTTCGCGATTGGATTGGACAAGGATACATTGGTTCATTTTACGATGCTTATAGCGATGGTGCCCGCAACTTGTTCTGGAAACAGATGGATGAGCACCTTTTCAACAAAGGTTTTGACGCTTGGTGGATGGATGCCTCAGAGCCAGATATCAATTCCAATTCCAGCATGGATTACCGTAAGAAACTCATAAATCCGACTGCATTGGGTTCATCCACTGAATATTTCAACGCCTACGGACTGATGAACGCCAAAGGCATTTACGAAGGTCAACGGAGCACCAATAACGACCAACGCGTCTTTTTGCTCACACGCTCCGGTTTTGCAGGCTCTCAAAAGTATGCAGCCGCCATTTGGAGTGGTGACATCGGCACCCGTTGGGAGGACATGAAGGCTCAGATTTCGGCTGGAATGAATTTCTCGATTTCTGGCAATCCGTATTGGACCATGGATGACGGTGGTTTTTGTGTCGAAAAACGTTATGAAAAGGCCAAAGAGGGTTCGGAAGACCGCAACGAATGGCGGGAACTCAACGTGCGTTGGCATCAGTTTGGTGCCTTTGCGCCGCTGTTTAGAAGCCATGGTCAATTTCCGTTGCGCGAACCTTGGAACATTGCTCCGAAAGGAACTCCAACCTATCAAAACCTGCTCTATTATGCTGAATTGCGTTATAAGCTGATGCCATACATCTACACGCTGGCCGGCAAATGCTATTTCGACGATTACACAATCATGCGGCCGCTGGTTATGGATTTCGGCAGCGATGCGACGGCTCTGAATGTGGGCGACCAGTATATGTTCGGTTCCCTTTTGATGGTTTGCCCGGTTTATTCCTACAAAGCTCGAACCCGCTCGGTCTATTTTCCCGAAAGCTCAGGTTGGTACAGTCTTTATGACGGAAGCTATTTAAAAGGTGGGACACGTCGCATGGTGGAAGCGCCTGTTGACCGGATGCCGGTTTACGTAGCTGCCGGAAGTATTCTAACCACAGGTGCGCGCATTGAAAACACCACACAACCTCAAAACGACCTGACGATTTACGTTTATGCAGGCAGTGACGGCACCTTCAGCCTCTATGAAGACGAAAACCTGAATTACAATTACGAAAAGGGAGCCTGCTCCACCATCGATTTCATCTGGAACGATGCCTCAAGAACATTGACGATTTCCGATCGAAAAGGCTCGTACAAAGGTATGATCCCAGAACGAAACTTGTACATTATCTTGGTCAGTCCAGATAAACCGGCCGGTTTGGATACCCATCCCAATTGTGCAACTTACCGCTATACAGGTAAACAACAGCGTTTATTTTTGAAATGAGTTATTAAGAAATGCGTATCAATATGAATACTTGTACAACAGAAAACAATTCTTACAACATGACATTTCTAGAAAATGCAGAGGTTGTCATTGAAAAAAATCTGACTATAGCTGACTTAAATATGGATTTTTTCTCATGCAAGTTGAATATGTCAAAATCCTCCTTATACCGCAGGATCAAGTCATTGACACAGCTTCCCCCTAATGTGTTCATAAAGAACATTCGTTTGAAACATGCATATCAATTGCTAAATGACCAAAATCTCTCTATTTCTGAGATTGCTTATACGGTGGGGTTCTCCGATCCAAAATACTTTACGGCCTGCTTTAAGATTGCATACGGCATTACACCGTCCGAGTATTTGAAAAAGTTAATGGAAGATGGCTCCGAAAAGACTGCAGTCTGTTTTTGACAGAATAAATTTTAAAAAACCTGATCTTAATACCAATGAAAAATTTCTTTTTCTTATTATTCCTGCTAGGTGTTTTTTCTGTAACACAATTGTCTGCTCAATCAAATGAAGCATCAAAGTTTGAATGGAAAAAGGTTGTTGTTGGCGGTGGTGGTTATGTTTCAGGTGTTGTTTTTAGTGAGGCAGCCAAAAACGTTGTTTATTGCCGTACTGATGTTGGAGGTGCGTATCGGTGGGAACCAACCAATTCGTCATGGATACAACTTTTGGATGGCGTCGGACGATCGGAATCAGACTTACGTTGTGTAGAAAGCATAGCCGCAGACCCCAGCGATTCAAGCCGATTGTACATGGCTTGTGGTGGGTGGACTGGTAGCTCGGTGGGTGGAATATATTGGTCAACCGACCAAGGCAGAACGCTGAACTATGTCAACACACCATTTAAGATGGCAGGAAATAATTCTGGACGTGGTATTGGCGAACGACTACAAATCGACCCCAACAGTCCGAACATACTTTATTATGGCTCCAGAGTGCATGGCTTATTCAAAAGCACCAATTATGCCAAAACTTGGACAAAAATCGGAACGTTTCCGATAACAACAACGACCGATGGAGGTGGACTATGTTTGGTTGTTTTCGACCAATCAAGTTCAACCAAGGGTACCCCCTCGCAGAACATCTATGTCGCCGTTTCGCAAAATGGGTACAGCCTCTATAAAAGTATCGATGCGGGATCTACTTGGTCGCTCGTAGCCGGTACGCCTACCACCTTACAGCCCCACGGAGCTGTGATGGACACTTCCGGCATCATGTACTTGACCTATGGAAGCGGAACAGGTCCTGGAACCGATGGAACCGGTGCAGTTTGGAAATACAACACACGAACAGACGTTTGGACGAATATTACACCTAACAGTGCAAGTGGTTACAGTTATGGAGGTTTTGGAGGTGTTGCATTGGATAAACAAAAAACGACGACCGTGGTTGTCAGCACTGCCGTCAATTGGAGCGGTGGAGCAAAGATTTTTCGTAGCATCAATGGTGGAACGACTTGGAAAGCAATGAACAGCAATTGGGCCTTGACTTCGCCGGATGCCCCCTATCTTGGTAACAGCAGTGGAAATACCGGAGCGGGCAACTGGATAGAAAGCATCAAGATCGATCCGTTCGATTCCAATCGAATCATGTACGTGACGGGAGCGAGTGTCGTAGCCAGTAGCGATGCCACGATGTGCGATGCTGGAAAGACGACCCATTGGGTCAGTAATGTAAAAGGTATTGAAGAAGCTGGTGCATATCATATAATTAGTCCACCTTCGGGAACGGCTGTTTTGTTTACCAATTGGGGGGATATTTGTGGGTTCAGGCATACCGACTTGAATACTTCACCTACTTTTGCAAGTTGGTTTGGATGGGGTTACGGACATGGTCTGGACTTTGCTCAGAATAATCCGAACATTCTTGTTCGTAATGATGGATATGCCAAAGGTTTTATTTCGAACAATAACGGTGTCAGCTGGACCTTGTTTGCAAATCAGGCAGTTACTGGTGCTGGAAGCAATGGGGAGAAAATTCAGATTTCAGCAAATGGAACTTCCATTATTTGGTCACCCGAAAATGCGGCACCTTATTATTCCAAAGATGGTGGAAAAACTTGGACGGTCTGTGCAGGTGCACCTGCAGGAAATAATTCCATCACTTCTGACAGAGTTAACGACAACAAATTTTACTATTACCTTAAATCGACCGGCTATATCTATGTTTCCACCGACGGAGGTGCCAATTTCAACAAAGCTGGCTTTGCGGCAACTTGGGGGCAACGCATATCAGCAAATCCATGGGTGGAAGGTGACATCTGGATACCCGTTTATGGTCAAGGAACCAACGGCGTTTTTCACTCTGTCAATTCGGGAGCTTCCTTTACCAAACTTGGTTCAATGCCGGAGGCCTCCTCCGTTTCTCTTGGTAAGAATGCACCCGATGTGACTTATGCCACTTTGTTTGCAAATGGTAGAATTGGCACCCAATGGGGCATTTTCTATTCAAAAGATCAAGGTATAAGTTGGGCAAGGATAAATGATGACGCTCATGAATATGGTTGGATCGATTATGTCGTCGCCGATCAGCGAGTTTTTGGCAGGGTGTTTCTAAGTCCGAATTGTATGGGTGTACCCTATTGTCAACTCAAGCCAGATACACTTTCAAGTATTCAACACTATACAAAAAAAAATGACATTCGGTTTTATCCGAATCCTTTTACCGATTCCATTACATTGACGGCATCGGATGATACTGAATACAAGATTATGTCATTGGATGGAAAAGTCATGGAATCGGGTCTTTGCAACACCAATTTTGAAATAGGTTCAAGCATTCCCTCTGGAATGTATCTGCTTAAAATAGCAAATGGCAACAAAGTGGAATCGGCAAAAATCATCAAACAGTAATCGACATGGGCAAAAATGCATTCATACTTATAACGATTACCTTACTTTCCTTTACAGTTCCAGTAAGGGGCGTAGAAAGAAACCAAAACTTCGATTTTGGCTGGTTGTTTTTTAAAGGTGAAGCACAGGGTGCTCAAAAAACGGATTTTGATGATGCTTCCTGGCGGAAACTGGATGTACCACACGATTGGAGTATTGAAGATCTGCCTACCATATCGGATCAAATGCCTAAGTCTCAATTGAATCCAGTCAAAGGAACATGGAAATTCATGAAAGGCGATAACATGACTTACTGCAATTCAGCTTACGATGACGCGCTATGGCAGCAGGTAGAATTGCCAAATTCCTGGGAAACGCATTCTAATTATTACGAGGATAACGTCTTTGGTTGGTACCGTAGGGATGTTTTACTGCCAGATTCACTTAAAAATCAGGATCTTACCCTTTTGCTTGGTCAAATCGATGATGCCGACGAAGTCTTTTTCAACGGCATTCTCGTTGGAAAAACGGGTGGATTCCCCCCGAATTTTGATAGTAAATGGCAGGAAGAACGAGCGTATACTGTTAAGAAAGAGTTGGTAAACGCCAACGGACCCAACCTAATAGCCGTACGTGTATTTGACAGCAGCGGTGGCGGTGGAATGTTCGCAAATGCCGTTGGAATTTTTCAGAGTGGTCCTTTCAACTCTCAGGCAACCAATGGCAAGTCGACTGGCTTCACAGTTGGTGGAACCGGTTGGTACCGCAAGCATTTCACGCTCAATCAAAGTCAGGTTGGCAAACGCTTCAGCATCACATTCGATGGCGTATACATGAATGCCGACGTGTGGATCAACGGTCATCATCTTGGAAATCATCCCTATGGTTACACCGCATTCAGCTTTGATTTGACGGAATTTGTAAGAACTGACGGAACCGACAACGTCGTTGCTGTTGAAGTGAAAAATCTCGGAAGCAACAGCCGTTGGTATTCTGGATCGGGCATCTATAGGCATGTTTGGTTAACGGCTACCAATCCGGTTAGCATTTCGAATGGAAGTACATTCATCAATACCGTCAAGGCTGATGAAGCAACTGCTCTGGTCAATGTTATATCGGGTATTGAAAACAAGACGGGTCAAGTACAGAAATCAACTATCATCACTAGCATCATTGATGCAAAGAATACCGTCGTTTCAACAAAAAACGATATTCAGGAACTTCAACCTGGAACCTCAACCAATTCTTCAACCACTCTAACTGTCACTAAACCCATCTTGTGGTCGACAGCAAATCCCTATTTGTACAAAGTTCGCATTTCAGTCGTATTAAACAAGGCTGAAACCGATAGAACGGAGACGGTGATAGGAATTCGAACCATCGAATTCAATGCTAATAAGGGATTTCTCCTCAATGGACAGAAAACGCTGCTCCGAGGCGGTTGCATGCACCACGATAACGGTCCGCTCGGGAGCAAGGCTTTTGACAGGGCAGAGGAACGTCGCGTTCAGTTGATGAAAGCCAATGGTTTCAACGCCATCCGCACTTCACATAACCCACCATCTTCGGCATTCCTTGATGCATGCGACCGGGAAGGCATTTTAGTAATTGATGAAGCTTTCGACGATTGGAGTGTCGGCAAGAATTCAGATGATTACAACAAGTATTTCAATGAATGGTGGCGTAAGGATCTGGAAAGTATGATCAACAGGGATAGAAACCATCCTTCAATAATCATGTGGAGCATAGGAAACGAAACCAATTATAAGAACCGACCCGATATGGTTCAGAACAGTGAAGCACTCGCCAATTTCGTCCACAGTCTGGATGCGACCAGACCGGTGACTGCTGCTGTAAACCATTGGGCACACCTTAAGGAAAACTGGGACAGCACCACGGCTCATTTCGCCAAACCCCTGGATGTGGTCGGATACAATTACCTACCGAACAAGTATGAGTCCGATCATGCGAAATATCCGCAACGCTTAATATACGGTTCCGAATCGTACCCAGCCGATCCCTTCAGCTATGTCATGCCGATGCTAGATTTGCCCTATGTCATAGGTGATTTCGTGTGGACAGGCTTCGACTACATAGGCGAATCGGCAATCGGGTTCGATTATAAAGGTGGTTACCCTTGGGCATTGGCCTATTGTGGAGACATCGATCTTTGCGGCTTTAAACGTCCTCAATCCTATTATAGAGAAATATTGTGGAATACAGGTAAGAAGGTCGCAGTTTTCGTAAAGAGCCCAGTTCCAACGTTCAACAAACCCACCAGTTCTGGTTGGAGTTTCGAAGATGTTCATTCAAGCTGGAACTGGGAAGGATACGAAGGCAAGGATTTGGATGTCGTCACCTACTCCAATTGCGAAAAAGTGAAACTCATGCTGAACGGTCAAGTCCTTGGAATAAAAAATACGGGCAGAAGCACTAAGTTCAAAGCGAACTGGAAGGTTCCCTATGCTTCAGGAACACTTCAAGCAATAGGAATGAATGGCGATCAAGTGGTGGAAGTATCCGTTCTCCAAACGACAGGGAAGGTAGAGAAAATCAAGCTTGTTTCAGACAGACCAGTCATCAAAGCCAATGGGCAGGACCTTTGCTATATAACGGTAGAACTCACCGATGCCAATGGATTCTGTGTACCATTTGTAGAGCAAGAAATTCAGATAGATGTTACCGGTGCTGGAAAGCTAATTGCCATTGGAAATGCCAAACCCAATTCGGTGGAAAGTTTTCAAGGAAACAAACATACAACTTTCGAAGGTCGTTGTATAGCTATCATTCAATCGGCTGAAAAAGCAGGAGAAATTGTCGTAAAAGCGAGTTGTGGAAAGATACTGTCATCCGTATCAATTAAAACTGGAAATTAATAACGCTTCACTTCTAATAAATGGACTTGAATTTCGACCTATTTAATTACGCAACTTTTTATTAACTAATTATAATTTTATTTTAACACATTTTCCTTTACTAAAAAACGGATTATTAACCTTAAAAGTCATCTAAATGAAAAATTTATTACTCTTTCTTTTTCTGCTGACTGCAGCCTTTGCTCAATCAGCTTTAGTGCCTAATCCAAGTACAGTGTACAACATCAAACAATCCAATTCTGGTTTGGTTATTGGAGGTATCGGTACTGCACCTTGTTTGCAAGCCATCAATCTAAAAACCAATCAGGCGTTCCGTTTTATACCTGTCTCGGGCAAACCGGATACGTATTACCTTAAAAATGAGAACGCCGAATATTTGAATCAGCAGTCCGCTATTTCTTGGGATAATTGGAGTGTAGACTTTGGAACAGCAATCAACGGTACCCGCTCAGAGTGGGTAATCTCCGATGATGCCACTGTCACTGGTGGTATTCGTCTAAAGGTTAACTCAAATAATTACCTGGCATCCGATAAAATAACGGAAGGTTCTGGCATCTATTGCGATAAAGCGATTGACAATCCCAATGGTTTGTTTGTATTGGAGGCTGCTACTGTAACCTACGAATCTTTTGAAGTGGCCGAAAAAGCTTTGATGCCTCAGATTGAGAGAAATTATCAGTCCTATCCTGTCAATATCTCCACTGCAGGTGTAGAAGACAATATTTATGCTACTCCTACAACTGGATTCACCATTGATAAAACAGTGATTACGCCTGCCGATGTTTTAGCTAGCAAAGGGAAGATCATAATGAAGATCAGTACGACTGCACCGGCTGGAACAGTTGGAAAAATTTACTTTTCGGTTGGTACTACCTCAGCAGATGATAGATTTGACACACTGACCGTAACATCAATTGAAAAGCGTCCACGATTTTTCATCATCAACGCCTCCGATACCACCAAAGTTATTGGCACTCATTCCATAGAGGCTGCACCTGCTTTGAAAATCAACACAGGTGACATCACCCAGAAATTTTTACTCCGCCCCGTTAATGAAGGAATCAATGATAGTTTGTTCTATCTCCTACAGGATGGAGATTATCGTATGGTTATAAAGGATATAACCAGCAACTATCAAGTTATTTTCGGGGCATTGACTGCGGAGGCAACATGGAAAATTGCTACTCAGGCAAATGGGATAACCTGTTCCATTCAAAATATGGTGACCAAAAATTATTTGGGAACCGATGGACTTGATGCAGACAGCAGGTTGTATGACGATAAAACTTTCACCGCCAGTCCCACGGC
>Ga0302297_1000219_pt1 | contig 14837 bp, 10 predicted proteins | sample III_Fen_N3_2_FD_202094 | JGI IMG/M metagenome (GOLD analysis project Ga0302297, IMG submission 202094) | Peat permafrost microbial communities from Stordalen Mire near Abisko, Sweden - III_Fen_N3_2 | ecosystem: Environmental > Terrestrial > Soil > Wetlands > Permafrost | place: Sweden: Abisko...
AAGGGCTTATTCACAAAAAACTCGGCAGATTGGTTGTTACGAGTGAGCAGGTAATCAACGGCCAAATGGGGTCGGTGGATGACAGCGATATCTGGAATCTTTGCTGGAACGCGGTATCCGTGAAGCCGAATTATCCTTCTCCAAACATCACTTTTCAAACGATTCCCGGGAATGCAACGATCAGAGTATTTACGGTTGGTCAGAGTTTTACGACGGGATTGGTCAACACGATTTATAGCACTACGAATCCTGTTTGGGAAGAAACGTATTTTTCCTGGTATGACAGCAGGGTGTTGATGTATAACAGTGAAACGCCCACTGGTATTCAGATTTCGGATACAACGGAAGATTTCGAGCAATATCTGAACATGGACGTCATCTTGATTGAGTTCCTCGAAAATGGTACGGGAGAAACTCAATTTGAATTTGTCGATCATATGCTGCAGTATCTTGATCAGATTGGAGCGCAACAATGATTTTCTCTTCAACGATTTTCCTTTTTGCGTTCTGCCCGATATTCTTTCTTGCTCTTTACTTCTCCCCAAAAAACATTAACTTAAAAAATGGCATCATTATCATCGGCAGCTTGCTGTTTTACCTTTGGGGTGCAGGCAGCTTTTTCTTAATCATTTTAGGGACACTGGTCGTCGATTATTTATTGGGTAATTTGATTTCTAAGAAACCGAAGTTTACCAAGTTGTTCATTGTGTTAGATGTTGCGATGAATATTGGGATTTTGCTTTATTTCAAGTATTTCAATTTTTTCATGGACAACATCAACTTAATTTTTCAAGATCTTGGCTGGAATTCGGTCTTGTTTACGCGAGTCATCTTGCCTTTGGGTGTGTCATTTACCATTTTTGAAAAAATGACCTACTGTCTCGATATTGCAAGGGGAACAACAAAGCCCGCAAAGAACTTCCTATATCTGATGGAATTTTTATTTGTTTTCCCCAAGATTATTGCCGGACCTATCATCAAATATAACGAGATCGCTGATCAGATCAAAGATCGTACGATAACAAAGGAGATGTTTCTCTACGGTTTTCAGCGCTTTGGTGTTGGGCTTTTTAAAAAAGTTTGGATTGCCGATGTCATCGCACATGTAGCGGACACTGTGTTCGGGGCGTTTTCTGCGGGTGGGATTCCGTTTGACTACGCTTGGATCGGAATCTTGGCGTATACGTTCCAAATCTACTTTGATTTTTCCGCTTACAGTGATATGGCGATTGGAATGCTCTCTATGATGGGCTTTCACATCAAAGAAAACTTCAATATGCCGTATACGGCGCTCAGCATTACGGATTTTTGGAAACGTTGGCATATCTCCATGACGTCCTGGTTCCGGGATTATCTCTATTTCCCGCTCGGGGGCAATCGCAAGGGCACGATTCGCACCTATATCAATCAATGGATTGTGTTTTTGGTTTCGGGTTTCTGGCATGGCGCTGCTTGGAATTTCGTTTTTTGGGGTGCATATCATGGGTCGTTGCTATGCGCGGAACGAGCGTTTTTATTAAAAAGAACGGAAAAGATCAATCGCTTTATTCGTGTTGCAGTTACGTTTTTTCTCGTCATGTTGGGTTGGGTGTTCTTTCGCGCAGAAAACATTGGTATGGGCTTTTCCTATATCGCAACCATGTTTGATTTCAGTAACTATTTCGTACATGTGCGACCAGAGTTTATACTGAATATAGATCCGCGCACATGGGTCGTATTTGCGCTTGCCACGCTCATATGTTTTATTCCTATGTTTAAGAAGGTTTATCAATGGCTGCAAACAAAGGCAGCCGCTCATCCTGTATTACGCAATTCGGGAGTGCTGGCGTTGTTTGCGGTTTCAGCATTGAAGGTCATCACCGGCTCGATCAGCCCGTTTATCTATTTTCGTTTTTAGTATAATATGAAAGTAGCGCTAAGCGAACGGAACTCGATGTAGTCCCTTTGCCAGCGCTCTACTTTGTGAATACCCAAAGAATCAACATAAAAATAGCACGCGAAATGATATTATTTCGTGTGCCTTTTTGGTTTAACCCTTACGAGGTGATATTATCGCGCGAGTCAAGAGGGTGGGTATAACCCGCGTTAAATCGCTACTCTTCCGCCATCCGATATCCCACGCCCATCTCCGTCAGGATGTAGCGTGGAGAGCCGGGGTTTTCTTCAACCTTGCGCCGGAGGTTTGCCATGTTCACGCGGAGTGTATGGCTTTCGTTGCCATATTGCCCCCAAACTTCCCGAATGAGCGCGTCGTGTGTCAACACCTTGCCCGCGTTGATGGACAAGTGCGCGAGTAACTTATATTCAGTTGGCGTGAGATGTAATGCTTCTCCGCGTAGCGTGACCAGCCGCTTTTGATAGTCGATCATCAAATCCCCGATTGTCTTGCTCGTTTGCCCCTGCGGCTCGGAACCCATGGACTTCGGGCTATGTCGCAGCGCGGTGCGGATGCGCGCGAGCAGTTCCGCCGTTCCAAAGGGCTTGACGATGTAGTCGTCCGCGCCAAGATCGAGTGCGGCAACTTTATCCCGCTCCAGCCCGCGCGCGGAGACAACGATAACGGGTGTATTCGACTGCGCACGAATGCTGCGCAGTACATCCGCTCCATCCAGATCCGGCAGACCGAGGTCGAGCAGAATTACATCCGGCATATTGGAGGCAGCCAGCGCGAGACCCTCGCGCCCACTGGCGGCACACAGGGCGCGATATCCATTGGCGGTCAGAATCGCCGTCATAAAACCGCTGATGGTTGCCTCGTCCTCAATGATCAGAACCAATGGCTGAATATCCACTCGGCTCACCTCTCTTATTTGATCTGGAATATCGAATCATTTATTAGGATTGCTTCTCGGCCAGCGGCAGAGTAAAGCGGAAGATAGCGCCGCCTTCGGGTCGGTTCTCCGCCTCAATTTGTCCGCCGTGTGCTCCAACGATGGTTTTGCAGATTGACAGCCCGATCCCCATGCCGCGGGAGGAGTCTGCGCTAGGCTCCGTGCGCTGCCGTGCGCCGGAAAATAACGTTGGCAGTTCTTCGGGCGGGATTCCCTTGCCATGATCAAGCACCTCGAACAGAGCATTTTCGCCTTTGCGTTGCAGCGTGACCTGTACAGACGACTCTTCAGGGGAGAACTTGATGGCATTCTCCACCAGATTGATCAATACCTGAACAATCAAAGTGCCGTCCATCGGAACCTCGAGAAAATCATCCGGAACGGAAACGGTGATATCGCGATGCGGGAAACGCTGACGAATGCGCCCGACCGCGTCGGCAATGACCTCTTCAGCAGCTTCAGGTTGCTTCTTTAAGTTGGACGAGTTTTCGTCGAGGCGTGTGACGGAGAGCAGGTTTTCGACCATGCGGATGAGCCACTGGGACTCGTCCTGAATGTTGGCGATCAGCGATTCTTTTGTCTCCGCGCTCAGCGCGTCCTTGTTTTCCAAAATCGCCGCGCTCGCGCCCAGAATTCCGGCAAGCGGGGTACGTAGGTCGTGCGAAATAGCCCGCAGGAGCGTGCCGCGCATCTTCTCGCTCTCCGATTCCACGAGGATGGCGCGTTGCTCGTCAGAGAGTCTTTGACGCTCCAGCGCCATGGCGACCTGCGAGGCGATCATCCGCAAAAACAAACGGTAGTTATGATCGAGTCCTGCTTTTTTACAAGAAATTCCCCAGACAGCAATCACGCGCCCCTGGGAAACCAAAGGCATATAAAACGCGCTTGCACCCATCAATGTGTCGGTGCCTGCGCCTGCGCGTTTTTGGTTCACAAAAACCCAGTGCGCAACGGCCTTTTCATCCGGCGAATGAAGCACGGATTCATCATAATCGTCCGCTGCTGCAAGAACTGTTCCGTTTACACCCGTCTCAGGACTCTGCGTATAAAATACAACAGAGCGACCAAACAGGTTCACAAGCGTCTCGTTTGTCATCTCGACAATGTTATTCAACCCGCGTGTGGAGAGCAATCGCTTATTGATTTCGTATAGTACTTCGGTGCGTCGTTCCTTTTGTACGGCGAGCCTTGCTTCTGCTTTGATTCGAATGGTCAGCGCACTGGTAATGATCGCGACAAACAGCATGATCAGAAACGTGACGGAATATCCGGGCTGCAATGCATTGAACGTATAGAACGGTTCAACAAAAAAGAAGTTGAACAATAGCACGCTGAGTACCGACGAGATCACGCCGTAAAGATACCCCTCCGTCGCGCGTGAAATGATCAGCACGCTGAGGATATAGACCATGATGATGTTCTGGTCTCCGATGTGCAGCCGCCGAAGCAGGAAGGAAAGCGCGGTTGCTAAAAGCAGAATGGCGAGCGATTTGAGCGTACTGGCGGGGGTAATGCGCAGGCGTTCGCGCCGGGTTCGCTTCAATTTTTCGGCAGGCGCGCGCCGCGTCGGCACATCGGGTACGATATGCACTTCGATATTGGGTATCAACCCGATCAACCGGTCTTCAAAATCGGCGTGAAAGAGTTTTTTCAGCACGCCGCGATTTCGACTTTTGCCGACAACGATGTTGGTGATGCCCATGAGCCGCGCATATTCAGCGACAGTGACGGCGATGTCCGTTCCCGAAATGGTAACGATCTCCGCTCCGAGCTTCGCCGCCAAATCCATATTGGTGCGCAAAGTCGTCTGTTGTTCGGTTGAATCGTATTCGCTGTCCTGCGTTTCCACATAGAGCGCGGTCCACTGCGCATGAAACGCCTCCGCCGCGCGTGCCGTCCAGCGGATACAGCGAGCGGAGGACGGGGAAGAGCCGATGCAAACGAGAAAGCGCGTGCTCGCCATCTTTTCGGCGGTACGCCGGGCGGCCTGATTGTCGTAACCAATCCGGTCGGCGGCCTTACGCAGCGCGATTTCGCGCAGCAGACGCAGATTCTCAATCACAAAGAAATTTCGCCGTGCGCGCTCGGCTTGTTCTGTGCGATAGACCTTACCTTCTTCAAATCGGCGAAGCAATTCATCCGGCTCAACGTCAACGAGTTTAATCTTATCCGCTCGCTCGAAAATTGCATCCGGAACGGTCTCCTGCACCTTGACTTTCGTAATGTTTTCAACGATGTCGTTGAGGCTCTCAATGTGCTGGACATTGACGGTTGTAAACACATCGATTCCGGCGTTGAGCAGTTCTTCGACATCCTGATACCGCTTTCGGTTGCGAACGCCTTCTGCGTTTGTGTGCGCCAACTCGTCCACCAGTATCAACTGCGGTTTACGCGAAAGCGCCGCATCCAGATCGAACTCACGTAGTGTGATGCCGCGATAGGCAATTGTTTTTGCCGGAATCTGCGGGAACCCCTCCGCAAGATGCGTTGTTTCACGCCGGGTATGCGGCTCAATATAACCGATGACGACATCGACGCCGCACTTGAGCAATTCACGTGCCTCGTCGAGCATGGCGTAGGTTTTGCCAACGCCCGCCGCATAACCGAAGAAAATCTTCAAGCGGCCCGCTTTGTCGCCTTTTTCCGGTTCAATTCCCGCAAGCAGAGCGTCGGGATCGGGCCGTTGGTCAAATTGCCACGAGTCCATTCGGATCCACCGTCCTTTTTCTTATCATGATACTACCACGTTTTAGCTTGGAGCGAAACGAGTCCTCAGCCGAGAAGACCGTCTAGCGCGAGATTCACTTTCAGCACGTTGACTGTTGGTTCGCCGAATATGCCCAACAATCTGTCAGTCGTATACGTCTCGATGACTGCGCGAACTTCATCCTGCGTCATGCCGCGCTCGGTTGCGATACGGGCGACCTGATACTCCGCCGCTGCGGGAGAGATATTCGGGTCAACGCCGCTGCCGGAGGCGGTAACAAGATCGGCGGGAATCTCCGCGGTATTCGCCGGATCAAAATTATGCCACCAGTTGATGCGCTCCTGCACGAGAGTTGCCTGTTCATCGCTCGTCGGAGAAAGGTTGGTCACTCCGCTCGGACGGCCAATCAGATACTTCGGCTCGGTAAAATCCTGTGCAATCAGTTCGGAGCCAACCTGCACCGTCGAGCCGTCCGCGTGCGCAACCGAAATCACGCTGCCGTTTGCCTGCGAGGGGAATATCAGTTGCGCAACACCCGTGACTGCGGCGGTGTAGATTACCCCGCAGAGCAGCGTCATCACCGCAAAGCAGACCAACGCCGGGCGAAGTATGACAAATAGTTTTCTCATAAAGTTCATCTCCTTAAACAAGACCGCAAACGGTCAGTAGCATGTCGATCAGCTTGATGGCGAAGAACGGCGCGATGATTCCGCCAAGGCCGTAGATCAGCATATTTCGACTCAGCAGCTTGCCCGCGGGCAGTTCGCGATAGCGCACGCCTTTGAGCGAGAGCGGAATCAGAGCAATGATGATCAGCGCATTGTAAATGATGGCCGAGAGCATCGCACTCGTCGAGCTGGTCAAGTGCATGAAGTTCAGCACGCCCAGCTGCGGATAGATCGAAAAAAACAACACGGGAATAATCGCGAAATACTTCGAAACGTCGTTGGCGACGCTGAACGTCGTGAGCGCGCCGCGCGTCATGAGCAGTTGCTTTCCGATGCGCACGATGTCGATGAGCTTCGTTGGGTTGGAGTCGAGGTCGACCATATTGCCCGCCTCTTTCGCCGCCTGTGTGCCGGAGTTCATAGCAACCGCAACATCCGCCTGCGCGAGCGCAGGTGCGTCGTTGGTGCCGTCTCCCGTCATCGCGACGAGGTGCCCGCTTGCCTGATAATCGCGGATGAGCTTGAGTTTAGCTTCCGGCGTCGCTTCGGCGAGAAAATCGTCCACGCCCGCTTCGGCAGCAATTGCTGCGGCGGTCATGGGGTTGTCGCCCGTGATCATGATGGTTTTGATGCCCATCTTGCGAAGGTCTTCAAAGCGCTCCTTGACACCGTTTTTCACGATGTCTTTGAGATAGATCACTCCGAGTACGCGCGCATTTTTGGCAACGACGAGCGGCGTTCCGCCTGCCGACGCCACCCGACGGACAAAAACGTCGCACTCGTCAGGATAAATGCCACCCTGTGACTGAACATAAGCGCGTACCGCGTCCGCCGCACCTTTGCGAATCTCCTCGCCCGCAAAATCGACTCCGCTCATGCGTGTCTTGGCGGTAAAGGGGAGAAAGACTGCATTGGAGTCAGTCAATTCGCGTGCGCGGATGTCGAAACGGCGCTTGGCGAGCACCACAATGCTGCGCCCCTCGGCGGTTTCGTCCGCCAGGGACGATAATTGTGCCGCGCTTGCAAGTTCGTATTCGGTCACCCCCGAGACGGGCATAAACTCGCTCGCCTGTCGGTTGCCGAGCGTGATGGTGCCGGTTTTATCCAGCAGCAACACGTCTACATCGCCAGCCGCCTCGATGGCGCGCCCGCTCATCGCGAGAACGTTCGCTTGATTGAGCCGGCTCATGCCTGCAATGCCAATGGAGGAGAGCAGAGCACCGATGGTCGTCGGCGCGAGGCAAACGAGCAGAGCAACCACATTGGTGATGGACACCGCAGCCCCTGCACCCGCCTGTTTGCTCGCAAACGCGGAGAAGGGGAGAAGCGTCCCCGAAACGACGAGGAAGATGATGGTGAGCGTCACGAGCAGAATCTGCAGCGCGATCTCATTCGGCGTTTTCTTACGGGAAGCGCCCTCGACCATGGCGATCATCTTGTCGAGGAAACTTTCTCCGCGCTCCGCAGTGACGCGGATCACGAGCCAATCGGAAAGTACGCTGGTGCCGCCGGTCACCGCGCTCCGGTCACCGCCGGATTCACGGATGACGGGCGCGGATTCGCCGGTGATGGCGCTTTCGTCCACAGAAGCCGCGCCGTCGATGACTTCGCCGTCCATCGGGATCTGCTCGCCAGCCACCACATAGACGATGTCGCCCCTTTTCAGATCGGCGGAGATTACGTCTGTATAGTCGGCGGTATTGGAGGCGGATTTCAACTTGCGAGCGCGGACATCCTTTCTGGCTTTACGCAGGGTATTTGCCTGCGCCCTGCCGCGCCCTTCTGCGATGGCTTCTGCAAAGTTTGCAAACAGCACGGTAAACCAGAGGATCAGCGCGATGGCAAACATATAGCCGCGCGCGCCGTCCGAAATGCCGAAGAACGAGAGAATATAGAGCGCGGTAATCAGCGCGGCGCCAAGATAGACCACGAACATGACGGGGTTTTTCACCTGCACGCGCGGAGAGAGCTTGACGAAGGACTGCGTCAGTGCGTCCTTCATCACCCCTGAATTCTGTTTCTTTTCCATATGAATCACACTCCTTTAGCGCGTGGTGAAGTAGTCTGCAATCGGCCCGAGCGAAAGCGTCGGTAAAAAGCTCAGCGCGCCGATGATCAGGATGATGCCGATCAAAAGACCGGTGAACATCGCGTTGTCGGTTGCGAGGGTTCCATCGCTTGCTGCGACCAATCGCTTCTTAGCGAGATTGCCGCCGAGGAAAATCGCAGCGACGAGCGGGATAAACCGCGAGAGCAACATGATAATGCCGCCGACGACATTGGTAAACACCGTGTTTGCGGCAAATCCGCCAAACGCGCTGCCGTTGTTGTTTGCCATTGAGGTGAAGGCATAGAGCACTTCGGAAAATCCATGTGCGCCACTGTTTGTCAGCCAACTCTGAACAGCCGGAACCATCACAGCCGTTGCTGTGCCGAGCAGTGAGAGCAATGGGGGAACGAGCACGATGAGGCAGACCATCTTCATATCGAACGGCTCGACTTTTTTGCCGAGGTATTCCGGCGTTCTGCCAACCATCAAGCCGGCGATGAACACCGTGAGCAGCACGAACGCGAGCATGCCATAGAGCCCGCTACCGACACCGCCAAACACGATCTCGCCCAATTGCATCAAAAACAGGACCAATAAACCGCCGAGCGGGGTAAAGCTGTCGTGCATGGCGTTGACTGAACCATTTGAGGCTGCGGTTGTTGCCGCTGCCCAGAAGGAAGAGGAGCCTATGCCGTGCAAGACCTCCTTGCCTTCCATGTTTCCGCCTGCCGAAACACCGGCGAGCGTGATGCCGCCGTGCACCTCGCTGAGCGTAATGCCGACGAGTGCGCCGACAAACAGGAGCATCATCACAAAATAGATGACCGCACCCTGCCTGCGGTTTTTCACCGCGCGCCCAAAGGAAACACAAAGCGCGGCGGGAATGAGCAGGATCGAGAGCATCTCAAGAACGTTGCTCAGAGCAGTCGGGTTTTCAAACGGATAGGCGGAGTTTGCGCCAAAGAAGCCGCCGCCGTTTGTGCCGAGTTGCTTGATTGCGATCTGGCTTGCCGCGGTGCCGAGCGGTAATACCTGTTGCGCTCCGCTCTGCAGTGTGGTAACCGTTTGATATGCGCCAATGCTCTGCACTACGCCCTGGGAAACGAGTACGATTGCCAAGATTAACGACAGCGGCAAGAGCACGTAGAGCGTAATGCGTGTTAAATCAACCCAGAAACTACCGATTGTATTGCGCTCTTTCCGGACGAATCCGCGTATCAACGCGTAGAGCACCGCTATGCCCGCTGCGGCGGAGACAAAGTTTTGCACCGTCAGCCCAAGAGCTTGCGTGAGGTAGGAGAGTGTGCTCTCCCCGGAATACGCCTGCCAGTTGGTGTTGCTTACAAAGCTTGCGGCGGTGTTGAATGCCAAATGCCAGCTGGTGCCCGGTAATCCTTCCGGATTGAGCAGACGGCCTTGCAGCATCATCAGCAGCCAAACGACAATGAGCCCAATCAAGCTGAACACGATGACACTGAACGCGTATTTCTTCGCGCTCATCTCCTCGTCACGCCGAATCCCCATCAATCGATATACACCGTTTTCAAGCGGGTTAACAACGCGCGAGAGAAATACACGGCGTCCGGACATCACCCGGTCGATATACCGGCCAAGCGGAATGGAGAGCCCGACCAGCAAAACCAACAGGATCACATCCTGCAAGATGATTTGCTTCATAACGATTCCCCCCGAAACAATACATAAAATAGATACGCCAATAAACCCAAACCAATCAGGCCCGAAATAATGAGCACGGTTTTCATACCGACCATCCCTTTCCAAAAATCTACCGTTGCCAATTTCGTTTTTTTGACAGCGGCTTTTCTATCCACTCAATCATAGAGGTTTTGAGATAAAGCAGGCGTCAAGAAACCGTACAAGTGTGTCAAGAAAGTGTCAAGAAATTCGTTTTAGAGCAATGGCATATCTTGGAAATCGACACACCTAGTTCCATTCGCTTCAGAGCAAACACAATCTGATATTCTGAGGATGATCTTTTCTTCATCTCACCCACCTTTTTTTATCTCACCCATCTATTCTTTTTTCAGTGGCTGATCAATCTGACTTTGCACTCAAACGAAGTCGGTTTTCTAATAGTATGTGTATTGCACCAAAAACAGCATGAACATATGTTCATAAAATACACGACTGTGAATGATTGACTGCGCGAGGAGACTACGATATGATAAAAGTGAGCATGAATAAAGGATGATCAATATGAATACGGATGAATTTAACCGCAGGGATCTGAAGATTTTGGCTGCAAAACTGTACTATTTTGACGGACTCTCACAAGAGGAAATATCAAAAGAAATTCATCTTTCGCGTCCGAGTGTATCCCGCTTGCTCAATGATTGCATCAAGGAAGGAATTGTACAAATCTATATCGACGAGGTTTCTTCCTATGGCGCGAAGCTCGCCGACCAAATTAAGGAGCGATATCAGCTCAAACATGTGATTGTCGTTCCGCAAAGTCATAGTATCGAGGCCGCGAAAGAGAAGGTTGGGCAGGCAGCCGCGTTTTATCTGCAGTCAATTCTGACCTCCGGCATGCTGGTCGGTATTTCTTGGGGCAGTACCGTGTTTAACACCATCAACAATATCAAGCAAAACGTAAATCTCAAGTGCGACGTCATCGAGCTGATCGGCGGCCGCGAAAACCAGACGCAGGATACCGACGCAAACATGATGACACTCAAATTAGCAAAAATACTCAATGGAAGCTGTTATTTGCTGCAAGCTCCTTTTATGGTGCAGAGCAAGGTTCTTCACGATCTTTTACTGGAAGAGCCGCACATCAAAAACCATTTTGAAATGATTCAAAAAACGAGTATCGCATTGGTCGGCCTCGGTTCTACACATCCCGAACTCAGTGCGCAGTTTCGCTCTGGGCATATCTCTATTTGGGATACCGAGAAACTGATGCAGGAAGGTGTGGTTGGCGATATTTGCGGCAGTTATATCGACATAAAAGGGAATATCTGTAATTCTGCGCTAAATGACCGGATGATCGCGGTTTCTCTGGAGAATCTTCGTACCATTCCGATGGTGATCGGCGTTGCAGCCGGCGAGAAAAAGGCTGAAATCATCACCGCGGCTCTGCGGGGAAAGTATATCGATACACTGATTACCGACGAGAGCGCAGCCATACGTGTTCTGGAATACGAGTCGTAACAGGTCGTTGCAACAAAAGACGGATCAAATAAAAACATCAACCGCTAGGCTGATGTTTTTTTATTGGGCGCATTGAATGAACAAGAGGCAATTATTGCAGGGTAAGCGTCAAGCGATGCCCTCGATATCCATAATCGTCAGCGCGGCTACCTCATCGATGATCAGAACGTGCACGAACCTGCCTTTTGCGGCGGCAATGACGGGAATTGCCTTCTCCGCGCCGACTGCAAGAGAGATCACCATGGGAACTTGCCGGATTTGTTCGGGAGAGATGCTGATGAGCCGATCGGAAAGCAGATTCTCTCGGACGGTGCCGTCCAAATAGATACGGTTGCCGCAGATGTCGGTTGCAAATCCAGTGTTGGCGAGCAGGTGCGATTGTTCCAGCGTAATGTATCCGGCTTTATATGGAATCGCTTCCTCCGGCGCCATAGAACCAACGCCGATCAGCGCGATGTCCAAATGCTCAAATCGGGCGAAATGATTGCGTACCTCCGGTTCGTTGAGCAGCAGATTGCGCACGGTCGGGCTGGTAACAACGAGAGGCGCTTGCAGAAGAGAATAGGTCGCGTCCAGCTTTTCGGCGAATGTACAAACCATCTTTTGGCTATCAAGCCCGATATTGCGCGTGTGTACCCCGCCCGCAAGTTGGACCACGCTGATATTTGACGCATGCTTTTTCAACTCAAACATGCGAATCATCGATTGCAGCGTTGTCCCCCAGGATAAACCGATTTGGAGATCGCTTCTCAAAATGCTGTTGAGGTATTTGCTCGCTTCCTTGCCCGCGTTGTTTTTGGACTGCTCCGGCGTAATGGCGGAGGGGACGACGATCACTTTTTCCAAATCGAAATAAGAGCGTATTTTTTCGGACATCTCTTCCATCATCATCGGATAATCTTTGATTTTGAATTCGATGATATTTTGTGCACGCGCCTGGGTCAGCATGCGCGATACCTTTGGTCGGGACACGCCCATGCTATCGGCTATTTGCGCCTGCGACAAGTTACCAAGATAATAAAGCTTTGCAACTTTGATCAGGTCTTTTCGTGTGAGTCTGTCTTCCATATGCTGTACTTTCTTTCGAGTTATTAAGGATATTATTGCACAGATAAATACGTAAAGTAAAGAGTATTATGAACATATGTGCATAACATTTGCAACTAATACGCGCAAATAATTACATTACAACCAAAAAACAGTTAAAAATATTATAAAAAGTAGGACTATTTCACGAATGGACTGTTTAGTTCCGCGATTTCGGGAAATTCTTTTCGACATGCGTAAGAAAATAACTGCACACATGTGCACGCAAATATACCAACTTGATTGACAATATGTGCGTCTTACGGCAAAGTAAATATTATAAAAAGTGTGCGAGAAAAAGAAAAAGAAGCACGAGTACGTGAACATATGTTCATAAACATAAGATCAGCAAAGCGAGAGAAACGATGAACCTGACTGATGCGAAAAAGAAGGATATGTATCTCAAACTATGGCGCGCCCGTTTATTTGAACAGAGCGTCAATGAGATGTTTATGCGCGGTGAAATCAAGGGAACCACGCACCTAAGTGTAGGGCAGGAAGGCGCAGCCGTCGGTGTGATAGCGGCGATTCAAGAGGACGATCTGATCATGAGTTGCCACAGAGGGCACAGTCATTGTATCGCGAAGAATGCGGATTTGCGGCAGATGATGTCCGAGTTAATCGGTAGAAGAACCGGTTTTTGCAAAGGCTTGGGTGGTTCTATGCACGTTGTAGATATTGGCTCCGGTAACTACGGCGCAAACGGAATCATTGGACCTGCGATTGCCATCGCAACCGGAATCGCGCTTGCGTTAAAAAAAGACGGATCAGGAAAGATCATCGCCGACTTCTTTGGGGACGGAACATCCAACACCGGCAACTTCCATGAATCGCTTAATATTGCGGCTCTTTGGAAACTGCCAATCGTATATATCTGCGAAAACAATCAGTACGGAATGAGCACCTCGGTGAAAAATTGTGTGTCGGTGCAAAACATTGCAGACCGTGCCTCGGCCTACGGTATTCCTGGGATTGTCTGCGACGGAAACGATGTACTGGCGATCATCGATGTCGTGGAAGAGGCGGCTCAGCGTGCGCGAAGCGGGCAGGGCCCAACATTGATTGAGCTGAAGACTTATCGCTGGCTTGGCCATTCAAAGAGCGACCGCTGCGCGTATCGAACCAGAGAAGAAGAGGCGGAGTGGAAAGCAAAATGTCCGATTCTTCGCTTTGGAGCGCAAATGCTTCAATCAGGATTTACGCAGGCGGAGCTTGATCAACTCAAGCAGCAGGCAGAGGAAGAAGTGCAGGATGCTGTGGTGTACGCACTCAAGCAGGGTACGCTATCGATCGAAGAAGCGCGCGAACTGATTTTCGCATAGAAGGAAACGGGTATGAGTGTCATAACATTTTTACAGGCGGTGTCAGATGCACTGCGCGAAGAGATGCGCCTGGACGAAAAAGTCTTTTTGCTCGGCGAGGATATGGGCGTATATGGCGGATGCTTCGGCGTAACGCGTGGGTTTCTGGATGAGTTTGGCCCGGATCGCGTCATGGATACGCCGATCACGGAAAACAGCTTTTCCAATATTGCCGTTGGCGCGGCGATGGCGGGCTACCGTCCTGTTGTCGAGTATATGTTTTCGGATTTCATCCTGGTTGCATTCGACGCAATCGCAAACCAGGCAGCCAAACAGCGGTTTATGCTCGGTGGCCAGGTGCAAATTCCCGTGGTGTTTCGCACACCCGCGGGCAGCGGAACAGGCGCCGCCGCACAGCATTCTCAAAGCCTTGAAGCATTGCTTTGCCACATCCCCGGCCTGAAAGTGGTGATGCCTTCTACGCCGTATGACGCAAAGGGTTTGCTCAAATCCGCGATTCGGGACAATAACCCCGTTGCTTTTTTTGAACATAAACTAGGATATGCTGTCAAAGGTGAGGTGCCGGAAGAAGAGTATCTCATTCCGATTGGTAAGGCGGATATCAAGCGCACCGGAAAAGATGTCACGATCATCAGCTACTCTTATACGATTCACAAGTGCCTTGAAGCAGCCAATATGCTGGAAAAAGACGGGATTGACGCGGAGGTTTTGGATCTTCGCACCCTCTATCCGCTGGACAAAGAAGCCATTATTGAGAGTGTAAAAAAGACGGGTCGCGTGCTGATTACGCATGAAGCGGTGCAGAAATTCGGTGTCGGCGCGGAAGTTGCGTCAATCATTGCCGATAGCGAGGCGTTCTTCCATCTGGATCGCCCGATTCGGCGGTTTGGCGGCGAGGATATCCCGATTCCCTACACACCGGAGTTGGAGCGGCTGGTCGTACCGCAGGCGGACACCATTTATGCTGCGGTCAAGGAATTGATGCGCTAGGAGGATGGA
>Ga0302297_1000220_pt1 | contig 14751 bp, 11 predicted proteins | sample III_Fen_N3_2_FD_202094 | JGI IMG/M metagenome (GOLD analysis project Ga0302297, IMG submission 202094) | Peat permafrost microbial communities from Stordalen Mire near Abisko, Sweden - III_Fen_N3_2 | ecosystem: Environmental > Terrestrial > Soil > Wetlands > Permafrost | place: Sweden: Abisko...
TTTTGCGATTAGGGATATCAATTTCGATCACATCACCATCATGAATGAGGCCAATGGCTCCACCGCTTGCAGCCTCGGGCGATGCGTGACCAATGCTCAATCCCGATGTACCTCCAGAGAAGCGACCGTCGGTCAAGAGTGCGCATGCTTTGCCGAGTCCCATGGACTTGAGATAACTGGTGGGGTACAACATTTCTTGCATACCAGGGCCACCCTTAGGGCCTTCGTAGCGAATGATCACCACGTCGCCTGCTTTGACTTTATGTGCAAGGATTCCTTCGGAGGCATCCTCTTGACTTTCGAACACAACAGCTTTGCCGGTGAAGGTTAAGTTGCTAGCATCAACTCCTGCAGTTTTCACTACGCAACCATCGAGCGCGATATTTCCAAACAACACTGCGAGTCCACCATCGGCAGAGTATGCGTTTGGCACGGAGCGAATGCAACCCTTTGTGCGGTCTAGGTCTAGAGCCGCAGAGCGCTCTGCTTGGCTAAAGGCGATGAGGTTTGGACGATTGCCTGGAGCTGCACGATAGAATTCATGCACCTTCGCATCGGTGCTGCGAACCACGTCCCACTTGGCGAGAGCTTCGCCTAAGGTTTTTGCATGCGCCATGGGCACATCGGTATGCAAAAGTTTTGCGCGATCAAGTTCGCCTAAAATTCCCATGATACCACCAGCACGATGTACATCTTCGATGTGGTAGTAGTTGACTGCTGGTGCAACCTTGCAAACACAAGGAGTACTGCGGCTCAAGCGATCCATATCTTTCATGGTAAAATCTACACCGGCTTCTTGCGCTACTGCGAGTAGATGCAGAACAGTATTAGTAGAACCACCCATGGCGATATCGAGGCGCATAGCATTTTCAAATGACTTGAAACTTGCAATGGAGCGAGGCAGAACCGATTCGTCGTTTTGTGCGTAATATTGATGTGCCATCTCCACAATTCGCTTGGAGGCTTGCAAGAAGAGTTGCTTGCGATCAGCATGAGTTGCCACCACTGTTCCGTTGCCAGGCAAGGAAAGCCCGAGCGCTTCGGTGAGGCAGTTCATGGAGTTTGCGGTGAACATGCCCGAGCATGATCCGCAGGTGGGACAAGCGTTACGCTCTGTTGCAGCGACGTCTGCATCGCTTACTTTGGGGTCCGCAGCCATCACCATTGCATCGATCAAATCGAGCGCATGTTCTTTTCCATCGGCAAGCGTAACCTTGCCCGCTTCCATGGGGCCACCGGAAACAAAGATCGCAGGAATGTTGAGCCGCATAGCCGCCATAAGCATGCCCGGCGTGATCTTATCGCAATTGGAAATGCACACCATCGCATCTGCGCAATGAGCATTCACCATGTATTCCACCGAGTCCGCAATCAAGTCGCGACTAGGCAAAGAATAGAGCATACCACCGTGTCCCATGGCAATGCCATCGTCGATTGCGATCGTATTAAATTCTTTTGCGATGCCGCCAGCCTTCTCGATTTCTTTCACCACTAACTGACCAATGTCGTGCAAATGCACATGGCCAGGAACAAATTGTGTGAATGAATTGACCACAGCAATGATTGGCTTACCAAAGTCAGCATCCTTGACGCCAGTGGCGCGCCAAAGGGAACGTGCGCCAGCCATATTGCGACCGGAAGTGCTTGTTTTAGAACGGAGTTCAGGCATAGGGACCTCACTTTTGAATAGCTGCAATATAGGAATTGAGGAACCCTTTATTTGGTATGCAAAATCAAGCAAACAAAGCGTAAAGCTTTCAGTGCATTGGGACTCGGGAGATTGGGTTCAAGATGAGTGTAAAACGTAAAGTGCGGCGGGACAGTGGGAAGCCGGTCATCGTGTCAGGTTTCAAACTTTACAATTTGCACGTTACACTTTACTCATTTCTTTTATGATTCGAAATCGTTAAAGCTACCAGAGTCTGGAGATTCTGCCGTGTAGTCGCGAAAGGTGGCATAGTTGCCGAGGAAGGTAAGCTTGATATCGTCGCAAGGACCATTGCGATGCTTGACGATCAAGAGTTCTGCATACTTGGGGCCGCGCTCATCTTGCGGGTTGTACACGTAGGGGCGATGTACGAACCACACCATGTCTGCATCTTGTTCAATCGATCCAGACTCACGCAAATCAGAAAGCATAGGGCGGCCTTTGCGGCTAGGATCTTCGGCCTTACGCGAGAGCTGCGCCAAAGAAAGCACAGGCACTTTTAGTTCTTTCGCCATGATTTTTAAACCGCGTGAAATAGCACCGATCGCGACTGCGCGATTTTCTTCTTTGCCTGTTTCCATCAACTGCAAATAATCAACGACCACGAGGTCAAGCCCTTGGCGGCGCGAAAGGTTGCGGCACTTGGAACGAAGCTCTGACATCGATAGGTTTGGCTGATCATCGATGTAAAGAGCGGATTCCATAATCGGTTGTGCGTGCAATGGAATTTTCGAATAGTCTGAGCGCGGTAAACGCCCCGTGCGCAATTGATTCATATCGATTTCTGCTTGCGAGCAAAGAACGCGTTGCACCAATTGTTCTGCGCCCATTTCTAAGCTAAAGAAAGCAACTTTTTTCCCATACTTAATGGCTGAATTCGCTGCGAGAGTAAGCGCAAAAGCCGTTTTACCCATGGCAGGGCGACCAGCCAGCACAATAAAATCGGTGCGCTGTAAGCCGTTGGTGAGTCGATCCAAGTCGGCAAATCCAGTGGGGATTCCGCTCACTTCACCACCGCGATAATTTTCGATCATCTTGAGTACGTCTTGCATTACTACGCCTACAGGGCGTAAGGAATCGCGCACTTGTTGCTGACTGATTGCAAAGATATTTTGTTCGGCTTTGCTGATCACATCCATAGGCTCTGCGGCGGGGTCTAACGCATCGCGAATGGTTTGATTGCTGTGGGTAATGAGCCCACGTAAAAGAGATTTTTGTTTAATAATCTGCGCATGCCACTGAACGTTAGCGGCAGATGCTACGGACTCCATGAGCGTGAATAAATATTCGCGCCCGCCCACTTTATCAAGGGTACTTTCTGCTTGCAAAACTTCCGCGAGCGTTACCACATCAATGGGTGAACGCTTCTGATCTAGCAAGGTAATTGCCTGGAAAATCATCTGGTGTTTTTCCCAGTAAAAATCTTCGGGACGCAGTATTCCTAGGCAATCAGTGACTTTTTCATTGTCTTGTAGCAAGCCGCCCAACAGACTGGTTTCTGCTTCTTGGGAATGCGGAGGTTCGGAATGAAATTCGGACATGGATCAAGATCCTTGCATGCGGAAAAATCCGGAGCGCGGCAAATGTGTTTTCCAAGTGATGACCTTGAGGCTTGGGTTCGCAAGCATTGCTTGTGGCTCAAGGATTGTGGTGGTGCGCGTGTCGGCAAAGGTAAACGCTTTGCCACCTTCTTCTTGGATGGATGCGGTAGAATTCATGGTTGCCCGAAATACGTTTTCGCCAAGCAGCACAACGATTTCAGGGCGAATCAGTTTCACTTCGCGAGCAAGCATGCGACGTAGCATTCCTTGCTGGCGTGGTAAGGGCGGACTAAGTAAAGGTTTTTTCGCAAACCATGTGGTGTAACATTCATTACGAGCAATACCCAGCGATTCAAAAAGCTTCTGCATTAATTCACCCGCAGGCCCTAGAGCGAATGTGTTTGCGGTGAGTTCGTCTTCTGTTGGTGATAAACCCACCAGCATAACTTTGGGAGCCGAGACTCCTTGCCCTAGAGCCACACGCCCTGGCTTGCCCGCAGAGAGGCGGTAGTAAGGGTGGAGAGCAATTGCGGCAAAGAATTCTTCGATGCTGTTTGCGGATTCAATTGCGGCTAGTTCTGCATCTGCAGTGGCAGAATTGGAAGGCTCTTGAGTCTTTGGAACAAGAAGGGATAAGGTCATTTCACCCGTAGAAGGCGCGATCATGGTCGGATCGCTGAATTCACGAGAGACCTGCGCGGCTTGTTGTGCCTGCGTGGCCTGTTGTGCCTGCGTGGCCTGTTGCAGTGGGACTTGAGCGCGAGGGGCTTGATATTCTCTTGTGGCTTCTTTAGTCTGCACTTGTGCTTGTGCAGGCCTTACTTGGCGAGCGGGCGCGTTTAAGCGCAAAGGTTCTTCAAAAAAAACCTCGGTGGAACCAAGTTCCAATTGAGCTCGCACAAATTCAAGAGCCGCAACACTCATTTCGTTTTCTTGCCCCGAATCCCTTTCATAAAGGACTTGCCAATGCTTTTACCGATGCTAATGCCAATGCGCTTACCTTTGCTGAGACCTTTACTGAGTCCCTTACGGATTGGCTTTTCAAGGGGTAATTCCATTTCGCGATTCAATTCTTTGGCAATACCGCGTGCTACACCTTTCGCGACGCGCTTGGTCATACGCGTGCCTTTACGAATGCCTTTGGCAACACTCTTTTCAAATGGAATTTCTACATCGCGATTCAGTTCTTTACTGATTTTGCGAACGACTTTTTTGGAGCCGGTAATGGAACGCTTCGTTTGCTGGGTAAAAGGCCTAGCCAATTCATCGGGATCAAGCATTGCGCCCAAGCGCTCAAAGGGATCAATCGCGAGGCGATGATCAAACTGCTTGCTTTTGTGATTTGGCACTGCAGGTGGTTTCGCTAATGTTGTTGTCAGTCTTTTTTTGTCTAGGACTTTTTTCATAGGGTCTCCTGGTTAGCGAGTAATTTAGACACGCGATCTACAAGCTGAATTGCGAGCTGCTGCTTTGAGCCTAGAGCCAGCAGTGGGGCATTTTCTTTTGTATTGGCTTTGCATAGTATAGCATACTCTACCGAGTCTTTTCCAAATCCAGAATCAATTCGCACCGGTGTATTTACCAGCAACAAATCGGCGCCAGATTTAGCAAGCTTGGCCAAGCCATGCTCGATTGGGGTTTCGGTTTCAAGTGCAAAACCTACGATCACTTGTCCAAGCCTACGTTTTGCTGCTGCATCGCGTAAAATACTCGGATTGGGTTCAAGCTCTATGGATAATTGCTGTCTAGAATCTTTAATTTTTTGGTCGGAAACTTTTTTGGGTCGGTAATCTGCAACGGCTGCGCAGAAAATAAGTGTATTGAAATCGTTTGCGCGATCAAGCACCGCTTTGTGCATTTCTAATGCGCTTTGTATGCGCACAGATTCACACCCCGCAGGCACTTGCGCTTCCATGGAGCCATGCACAACAAGCACTTCAAAGCCTGCTTGCAGAAACGCTTGAGCAATGGCTACGCCCGTTTTTCCAGAGGAATGATTGGTGATGATGCGAACAGGATCGATGGGTTCCTCGGTGCGACCAACCGTAATCAGAACCTTACCTCGCGAAGGCTTGTTCGCCTGTTCTGTGAAGACTTTGCTCACTGCGTCAATAATTGTCGCAACTTCGGGAAAGCGGCCTTGGCCTTCTTCACCACAAGCTAAGCGCCCCGCCCCAGGTTCTACAATCGTGAATCCATCTTTGCAAAGTGTATCCATATTGCGTTGGTTTGCGGGCGACTTGAACATCGCAAAATTCATGGCAGGCACAACGACCTTGGGCACAAGAGATGCCGCGATGCACATCGACACGGGCTCATCGGCAAGCCCTGCTGCGAAGCGTGCAAGTGAGTTTGCGGAAGCTGGAGCAACCAACACGAGATCAGCCCAGCGAGGGTAATCTATGTGCCTAAAAGTATTGGAAGTATGAGGACCTGCGAGGTAAACAGGAAAGCCCGACAATGAGGCGAAAGTCATGGCACCCACAAATTCGGTGGAGGCCGGTGTCATCGCTACGCGCACCTCGGCTCCAGCATCTTGCAAACGACGCAAAAGCTCGCATGCTTTATAAGCTGCGATCCCTCCGGTCACGCCCAGAAGAATCTTTTTCCCTTTCAAAATACCCATACGGCAAAAATAGGACATTCACCAGCTTTTACCCATAATGGCATGGATATTTCGTTGTTCGAAAAAAGAAAAACGGCCACCCGAGGGCAGCCGTCATTCATAAAAGACGGAAATATCAGTCGAGCTCTGTCTGAGCGCTTGCAGCCTTGATCACTACATTGTCTGCACTCTCTTGAGTGTAGTCCAACTTGTCTTCGCGGAACTTCTTCATCGCGAGAGAGGTGGGCTTCATTTGGAGCTGGATGAATTTTAGACGATGCTGCTCATTTAGGAAGCGAGCTTCGTGTGCCATCATCACTACGGCGCGAAATACGGAACCTCCGCATTTTTCACTCTCGTAGACATCGTCAAGAAACAAGCGTTGTTCGGACATATGGACTCCTCGAGGAACCTTTTAAAAGAGGGAGAGGGATTCGAACCCTCGTTACATCGCTGTAAACACGCTTTCCAAGCGTGCGCCTTAAACCACTCGGCCATCCCTCCAACGTACTGTTTACTTGTCAACTAATTGGATGTTAGCGGATTGGTTGCCCAATCAAAACAAGTCGGGCAATTATAAAAAACCATGCCGTTTCTGTCTAGTATTTGTTGCGTATGAGCACGTGGCTCAATTACTTAGCGGATTTACGTTCTTCTGCTAGGCTTTTTAAGTAATCGAGGCGACGGCGGAATTCCGTCTCCTGACCAAACTCGGTGGGCTCATAAATCTGTTTGCCTAGAAGCTTAGCAGGCAAGTGATCTTGACCCGAATATGCATTTGGAGAGTCGTGATCATAACGATAGCCATCACCGTAAGAAAGGTCGCGGCCAGTTTTGTTAACTGCATTGCGAAAAGCGCGAGGCACAGGCAGCGTTCCGTGGGTGCGCACGAGTTCATCGGCGAGCATACCCGCTTTTTCTAGAGCGTTACTTTTTGGTGCTAAAGCCAAGTACACAGTGAGTTCATCGAGGGCAATTAAGCCTTCAGGAGTTCCTAAAAAGTCATAAGCAGCACGGCAATCAGTGGCCATTCGGATTGCTTGTGGATCGGCTAAGCCAATGTCTTCCATGGCCATGCGCATAAGGCGTCGCAGCAAATAACGAGGGTCTTCCCCACCTTGCAGCATGCGGTGCAACCAATACAACGCAGCATGAGGATCAGAGCCGCGCACCGATTTATGCAGAACCGAGATCAGATTATAATGCTCATCGTAGTGGCGATCATAGCGAAGAGGTTTTTGGTATTGCAGACGTTCAAGCAGCGTTTCGTCTACTGCCGTCTCGGTCCCCAGCGCTTGCACAATCCATTCCACTTGGTTCAGCAGAAAGCGTGCATCGCCATCGGATTGCGAGACAATTTTCTTAATCGCATCGTCAGAAAATTGGATATCAGAACGCATTAATCCACGCGGATGATCGCGCAAAGCAGACCAAAAAAGTTGTTCTAGCTCAGGTGGACCAAGGGGTGCAAACAAAATCAGCTGACAGCGCGAAAGCAAAGCATTGTTGATCTCAAAGCTTGGATTTTCGGTGGTAGCACCAATCAACGAAATCGTGCCATCTTCTACCGCGCCAAGTAATGCGTCTTGCTGGGACTTGTTGAATCTGTGAATTTCATCGATAAATAAGATGGTGCTTTGCCCTAACTTGCGGTCTTCGCGAGCAGCGGCGATGGTTTCTTTCACATCTTTAACACCAGAGCTCACAGCAGATAGTGCAATGAATTTTTTATGCGAACCGCTCTTGATGACATGCGCTAGCGAAGTCTTGCCACAACCCGGTGGCCCCCACAGGAGTAAGGAAGGCACAGCATCGCGTTCTAGTGAACGGCGCAAAAGTGACTGTGGACCAAGGATTCTTTGTTGCCCTAGCAACTCGTCTAAAGTTGTGGGGCGCATCCTTTCTGCAAGCGGTTGTTCCATGCTGCATAAGGTAGCAAATGGGAATCATTGAATCGAGTATTACCGTCCACCCGCAAACAGCGTTTTGCTCCATTCGGCTCTGCGAATCAATGCATAATAAACACCGGTGCAAACAGTAATGGCAACAAGCGCAGGCACAACATACGTCACCACCGCACCCGCATCTATGGCTCGTGGCATTACCACTTCCATTCCATAACGAATATAGCGCAAGAATGGCTCATGAGATGCATACAAGAAAAAGCTCGCAGCCCCAAGCGTTTCAAGGCTTTGCAATAATCGACCTTTAGACTCCTTAATAATTCCTGCTACCGCAAGCAACGCAATGCATCCAAACACTAATGAGCTTCTATGTACAAGCTCAGCCCAGCCATGCCAAATGCGTACAGAGTCTGCAAGCACAAAAGCGACATAGATGCCAATCCAAAATTTGCGATAGCGATCAATCACCACACCTTGCCACGAACGCAGACCGAGCACGGCCCCAACCGCAAAAAAGAAAAGACCTTCTGGATTTGGCCGCGGAAATTCCCACAACCGAAGGTAATAGGAAGCTGCGCATACGATTAGCAAAAGCCAGGGCACCCGCTTCGCGAACACATACCAAAGAGGCGCAAGTGCTACCCACAAAATCAAGTCACGAATAAACCAGAGATGGTAAAGAAAAGGAGCATTTCCAATACCCACCAGCATCTTAAAAGTACTCCACACACCAATATCCCAATAGGCATGCAGTAGATTGAATTTCAATAGCAAAAAGGAAAGGACATTCCACGCCAAATAAGGAACTACAAGGGTTCGCAGACGACTCTTCCACTTGCGCAGAAGTTGTTCTCGACTTCCATCGAAGCCTAAAAAGAAGAGATAAGCAGACATAGCAAAGAACAGTGGAACCGCAACTCGCGCAATATCTTGGCTAATCAAATCGCGCAGCCAATTTCCAAAAAATCCTAGAGGCTTCCATTCAGGAAAATGATCAGGAATAATTTCGCGATTATCGGCATGGATCAAGACCACCAGCACAATCAGCGGGTAGCGCAACAACTGAAATCGGTCTGCAAGTTTCATTGCTTTGGCGGTTGAATCGAGTCAACAGAAACAGAGGTTGCTGGGCTTAAAACCTTGCTAGAATCTGGCTCCGTGGGCTGCTGAGCTTTGGTAGAGTCAAGAACTGCAGGCGAAACATCTTCGCCCATTACGCCAGGAATTTTAGAAAGATCTGGTGCAACAAAATCACGTACAGGGGCTTGAGCCCTTGGTACGATTGGTGGCAGAGGTTTACCGGCACCACCTGCAACACAGCGCAATGGATGGTGAATTTGATCTGCTTCATCTACCACAAAGATTCCCATCCAACCGGTTTCGCTCCAGCCAAACTGGAATACGCCAACGTGCCCTGTGGAATCGGTTGCGTATGTTTCTAGGTAATTCCAAAAGTGAGGTTCAATAGCCCCCACCCCACTCCACGGAGTCAATAGCATCAAGCCTTGAGAGGCTGTTGTATCTTCATCGCGAACTTCCCAAATCTGAGTCCCGCCACCAAATGGCAAGCCAAGCGGACTCCATTGTTGATAAAGAATATCAATATCTGATTCCGAGGGAATACGCCAACCTGCAGGGCAAAGTTCTGAAAGCTCATCGTGAGAATAACGGCGGCAAGCACTTTGTTCTGGAGCTTCGGTACAATGATAAGCCGAAGGAGAATCATAGCTCAAGTAACGCGAAAACCATGAAACAGATCCCATGGAAAGCCAAGGAATCCGCTGGCCATCGCGACGATCTAAAGCATAGCCACGGACCGTTGTATGCAATCTTTTTTGCGCGGTGAGTGAATCGTGCCAAGCCTTATATAATGGGCTTGAAACGACTTTATCTGCAATCCAAATTTCACCGAGCACAGGAAAGCGCTTGCCATCCATCTCAACCGTTACACCATCAATTAGAAACGCACGATTTACGCCCTTCTTGAGCAACAAAGATTTATCGTGATAGGCAACATGCAACTTCCAATCTTTGCCTTTGCGCAGCTTTTGCGCCTGCTCTGCTTTTAACGCAACAGTGCCGTACATCGAAAATTCAAGCAAGCCTTCCTTTACTGCAATTGCCACGGGTTGCCTAGAGCCAGCAGCATCGAAGGAGCCGAGTTTTAGGGAAGAAGATTTCACCACGACATCAACGGCTTTGCCAATCCACTTGCTAGACCAAGTAGAAGAAAGACTATCGGACTTGGCGTGCTGAGCCGCAGTATCAAGCTTCGTCACCACAGCAGAATCTTGCGCGAACTCCTGAGCCTTTATGGAAGTAGGCAGAAACGCGAACAACAGCATCACAGGAACAAAGAAAAAATTCCGCATAGACATGAACATATAAACCTCTTGGCCAAAGATAGAACCTTGCGTGAATGCTTAATGACGCACAAGTCGTTTGAGGCAATTAAGCGCTCATTCATCTTGTTTCAAGTCCCATTCATCCGCAAACAAAAAGGCATCGACGAAACAATTCTAAATTCGCCCGCGAAGTAAATAATGCGCACATCATATACATCGAGACTACAATGATTATTCCTCACAAAGGCCCATTAAACGAAGAACAGCTTGCAGAAGTAAGCTCGATCGCTGCTGAGTTCAACTGCACTATCCGCCCAATTCAGGGTGCAGAAATGTCTGTCTACGCAATCATTGGTGATGAGACAAGCCAACTGTTAGTGACGCGCATTGAAGGCCTTCCCTATGTGAATCGTGTGGATCGCATCCAAGTTCCCTACAAAGTTTTAGCCAAAGAAAACGTACATGGCCAACCGAGGATGATCCTTGGTGGCAAAGAACTCGGTAAGGATTTTGTGGTGATCGCGGGCCATTGTGCGATTGATCCAAAGAACCCGAACCTCTTCTATGAAACAGCACAAGCCGTAAAAGAAGCCGGCGCTGACGCCTTGCGCGGCGGGGTTTGGAAGCCACGCACATCGCCTTATAGCTATCAAGGCGATGCTAAAGCTCTCGAGATTTTAGTCGAAGCGCGTGCACGCACAGGCCTGCAAATCGTGACCGAAGTCATGGAATACGATGAAGTCAAATTGTGCATCGATGCCAAAGTCGACGTCCTCCAAGTTGGGGCACGTAACGCACTCAATTACCGCCTGCTCACCCAGATCGGACAACTCACTGCAGGCACTGGAATGCACGTGCTGCTCAAGCGTTCGATCCACATGGGACCAGTCGATGAATTCATTCTCGCCGCTGAATACATTGCAGGATCAGGCAACAGCAACGTGATGCTCTGCCCTCGCGGCACCTTGCCCACCATGAACGGCTATCGCAACCATCCCGATGAATCCATTACGCAATTGCTCAAGGAACGCACCTGGGCACCAGTCGTTGTAGACCCTTCGCATAGCGTGGGCAAAGCCAAGTACGTACCCCGCGCAGCCCTTGCTGCAGCAGCTTATGGAGCCGATGGCGTGATTATTGAAACCCATTGCCACCCAGTCCAAGGTACCGGCGACGACCCCAAGCAATCCATTTTGCCCATGGTCTTAACAAAGCTGATTCCAGAGCTTCGACTTATTGCCGAAAGCGCGCACAAGTTCGCAGTGTAATATTCGCAGGGTTTATTATAAGGGGGAATAGAATGCTCGTAACCCCAAGACAATCTGCTCCGCAGGAATGATTTCGGCCACTCTTCTCGGTGTCTCCGCGCCTCCGCGTGAGTCTATTTCATTTTGAAACGTCCATCTACCCTCTGATTCCACTCAAAACCCTTTGGCAACCATTCGTCAGAAAAACCTTGCCTTTGGGAAAAAAGCCTCGTATTATATGAATAGAAAGCTGGCAGTGACCCACGTAGGGATACCCAATGCTGCCAGACGCCCTTGATCAAGCCGATCAGGGGCTTTCGTTTTTTATGGTTGGGTTGAAAATGGAGCATCGACAAGGCTCAACAGAGCCTTTAGCGAAAGCCTCTTGTCTCTATCTTGCAGTCTCTATCTTGCACCCACGAAAACCCTATTAGAAAGCCCTGCCCCACGCGCTACATACACACCCTCAGGAAGGTTTACAAAGTAGACCCCGCCCCCATCTGCGTTAAAGGATACGAGTTTGTCCCCCTGAAGACTAAAGATATTCACACAACCTCTTAGATTACTAAAGAGCAAAGCACCGTTAACGTAGTGAATACTGGGATTTCTTGTAGGAATCGAGGCGATGACTCCAGCTGAACTAGAAATTGTCAATGCCCCACTAACAAAAGAGATTCTGTAATTGCTACCCGCGCTGAGCGAACCCAGAGAGATCGCATAGACACCAACCGTATCTCCGGGAACACGACTCAATTTGCCCATAAGAGTGTCTGAACCAATTAGTCCAGAGACCTTGTATGCAAAGACAGGATCAACCTCGTTAGGTTTCGCATTCGTATCAAGAGCAGTAACAGTAACAGTTGCTGGAGTGATTTGCAAAGAGCCAGGCACAAACTGCAGGACGTAACTTTGCTGGCTAGTAAGGTGGCTACCTGAGATGAAGATACTGTCAGGAATTATCGAATAGGTTCCAACATTTACTGCTCCTTGACTTGTCCCATCGAAATGGATCTTTCCAGAAATTAAGCTATCAGCAACTCCAATTGGTGAATACGTAACATGGCCCCCAGAAAAGGCTTTTCCATTATATACAACGTTCTCATTATCAGTTGTAACGATCAAAGCAGACAAGAGTGATCGCAACAGCGGATATGTATGTCCTTGATTCAATATCCAAGTCGAGTCAAAGTCCCAATCACTAAAAGTATTCTGCAGCATCATACTGGCAGTGGACGTCCCATGCGTATTGTAAACGTATGTGCCATCTTTATCTAGGCCAGAGGTCAGAGTGTCCCAAAAGCATGACTTAACTGGCCCCGAATTTTCGTATCCTATCAGCCCACCGATATAGGTTGATCCTGGTGCGAGAGTCAAACCAGTGGAATAACTCGTATTGATTAAACCATCAGCGTAGCCAACTAAGCCACCAACCCCCACTGAATTCGCCCCGCTTGTTACAGATCCTGTGGCGTAACTTGAGTTCAGAACGCCATGATTGATTCCAATAAGACCACCGACGTTCCATGAGCCTGTTGCTAGACTATAAACAGCTCCCGTTGAATAGCATATACCGACAGAATCAGCGTTATCTCCAATTAGTCCACCCACGGTTCCGGCCGAGGCTGTTACAGATCCTGTTGCGAAGCTTTTTTTGACTTTACCGCTATTTGATCCCAACAGTCCACCAACAGTATTCCCCCCAACCACGGTTCCTGAAGCGTTGCTTGAGGTAACAAGGCCGCTATTATCTCCAACTAGTCCACCAACATGGTCTGAAATTGAATCAGCAGTTACCATGGCGTTAGAATAACTGGCATTTACCGAGCCTGTATTTATTCCAATTAATCCACCCACACCACTTGCTCTATATTTCGTAAAGTCGTAACTACTAATAAATGATTTACCGTTCACATGGCCTGTTGAGTAGCTAGACGTGATTATGCCTCCTCTATTTTCCCCAACCAATCCACCAACACCATACGCCCCACTATATGATGCAATTCCGTTTGTGGTTCCATTGGAATAGCTTGCAGTAATAAAGCCACTGTCATTACATCCCACTAATCCACCAACCCAAATCGAACCAGATACGGAATCATTCTCTATGCCAACACTATCCACAACAGCTCCACGCTTGATACGCCCAAACAATCCGATAGAAGAACCACTACCAGCACGATTAATGACCAAGTTGCGGATTACATGACCGGCACCATGAAAGACACCTGTGAAAGCCTTCGTATCATTTCCTATCGGTGAAAAACCTTGGTACACAGAACCCACAAGGTTTTCTGTCTTTGATGGAGTAGCATCAATATCATTCGCTAACAAAAAAGTGTCTGACCAAGAGTAAAGATTTTTTCCTAGTGAATCAAGCTGCGCATAATTCGTGATCGCGTATGGGCTCACACCAGAGCCACGGCCTGTAATTGCATTGGCTGTCCCGAGTGCAATAATTCCCATGAAAAGAAACATCACCTTTTTTTTTGAAATCATCTTCGTCACCCCGTACAAGTTGGTACGAAAGGGAATATATAAATACTCTTTTGGGGGCTAAGGAATTGATTATGCAAACACCTGGAACACGCACTCCATCATCGAGATGTGTGTTACATTAGCGGATCATACTCTGGAATGCCAGAACTCCGGGACTCAAGATCTTAGGAACTTCTTTGGCCACCCTTACCCTTTGGCCAGAAAATTCTAAATTGACTCCTTATGTTTCGGCGCTTTGCCGACTATCCGAAGGACACACATGAGCACGATCGTAAATCTGAACGGAGAATGGGACTTTACCTGGGACATCGATAGCGTTGGGTTCTCCCATCGTTGGTATGTCACAGCTCCCGAAGGCTTGCAAAAGGTTGAGGTTCCCCACTTGTGGGAAAAGGCCTTTCCTAAGCCCGGCCTCGTTGGATTCTACTTCAAGAAGTTCACAGTGGATCCTGCGGAAAATGCGAAGCGTATCTTCTTGCGCTTTGAACGCGTTGCAACTCAGTGCACCATTTGGCTCAACGGTAAATTCGTGGGCGAGCATTTTGGTGGCTACACTCCGTTCCAGCTTGAGACAGCAAAGTCGATCAAGGTCGGCGAAGAAAATCTTTTGGTAATTCGCGTTTCTACTGGCGATAACAATGGCAAGGTAGATCTTGGTCGCGCAGAAGATGAAGGCACCGAGCGCTATGCTCCTGCAGCTGAACTTCCTGTTGGCCAGCCTTGGTTGCTCTACCCATTCGCAGGTATCTGTGGCGATGTGGAACTTGTGCTTGGTAACCGTGCGTTTATTACGGCAAGCTCGGTGACTCCAAATCCAGATGGCGAGCGCATCGCGGTTGATTTGTCGTTCTCGAATCCTCGTAATTACTTGGCAAAACTCCGCATCATCATTGTGAATCCACGTG
>Ga0302297_1000223_pt1 | contig 14596 bp, 27 predicted proteins | sample III_Fen_N3_2_FD_202094 | JGI IMG/M metagenome (GOLD analysis project Ga0302297, IMG submission 202094) | Peat permafrost microbial communities from Stordalen Mire near Abisko, Sweden - III_Fen_N3_2 | ecosystem: Environmental > Terrestrial > Soil > Wetlands > Permafrost | place: Sweden: Abisko...
TCAGATCATGGAGCTCATGGCTGCCTGCGATTCATTCATTCCACAGCCTGTTCGCGCCATTGACAAGCCATTCTTGATGCCTGTCGAAGACGTGTTCACGATCACCGGTCGCGGCACTGTTGCTACAGGCCGTATCGAACGTGGAAAAGTTTCCATCAATGACAAGATCAACCGCGTCGGCTTTGGTGATACCAAAGAATTCGTGGTGACTGGCGTTGAAATGTTCCGCAAGCTCCTCGACGACGCCCAAGCTGGTGACAACGTCGGTCTGCTTCTTCGCGGCGCAGACAAGAAGGATCTTGCACGTGGCCAGGTCTTGGCTGCTCCAGGTTCCATCACTCCACATACCGACTTCAAGGCTCAGATCTACGTTCTGACTCAAGAAGAGGGTGGACGTCATACCCCATTCCTGAACGGCTACCGTCCACAGTTCTACTTCCGCACCACCGACGTCACTGGATCTATCCATCTGGCAGACGGCGCGGAAATGATCCGTCCGGGCGAAAACGTGAGCATCCAGGTCGAGCTGATTGCAGCCGTGGCCATGGACAAGGACCTCCGCTTCGCAATCCGCGAAGGTGGACGTACGGTCGGCGCCGGCTCCGTCACCGAAATCATCAAGTAAGAGAGAAACTCATGGCTGGTGAACGCATACGTATTCGACTGAAATCCTTTGACCACCGGATGATCGACCGGTCGGCTTTGGATATCGTCAATACAGCCAAAAACACGGGGGCTCGCATTGCGGGTCCCATCCCCCTCCCGACGAAAATTCGGAAGTACACTGTCCTGCGCTCCCCGCACGTGGACAAGACTTCGCGCGAACAATTTGAGTCACGTACACATAAACGTTTGATCGATATCCTCGATGCCACTCCGCAAACAGTCGACTCTCTTATGAAGCTCGATTTACCGGCCGGCGTTGAAGTCGAAATCAAGGTGTGAGAATGAACGGAATTCTTGCAAAAAAATTGGGAATGACCCAGATCTTCACGGAGCAAGGTGAGCGCGTGCCGGTAACGGTGCTTGAAGCTGGTCCTTGTGTGGTCGTTCGTCACAAAACAGTCGAAATTGATGGTTATGCCGCAGTGCAGATCGGCTTTGGCTTGAAGAAAGAATCCAGACTCAATAAAGCTGAGCTTGGACAATTCCTCAAGGCTGGCGTATCTCCACGTGAGCATGTAGCTGAGATTCAAGCGAGCGAAATGGCCTCATGGCCTGTTGGAAAAGAATTCGGTGCTGCCGATATCTTTGCTGACGCTAAGTTCGTGAATGTCTGTGGTACCTCTAAGGGTCACGGATTTTCTGGATCAATCAAGCGCCACAACTTTACCAGTGGTCCTCGTTCACACGGTACTCATAATAACCGTGAACCAGGTTCCCAATCCGCCCATACTTTTCCGGGTCGCGTTTTTCCAGGAAAGAGACTTCCTGGTCAATACGGTAACGTGAAAGTCACGGTCAAAAACTTGGCAGTGGTTAAGGTCGACAACGACCGTAATCTACTCTATGTCAAGGGTGCCGTGCCGGGTCCAAAGAATGGCATTATCGTAGTGAGGAAAGGCTGATGGCAACCGCAAAGCTTTTTGCCCCAAACGGTGACTACAAGCAAGACATCGCTCTCCCAGCCGACTTGTTCGAGACTGAAGTGAGCGAAGGTTGCATGTACTTGACCATCAAGGCCTATCGTACAAACCAACGCCAAGGTACCTCCAAGACCCAGACTCGTTCTGAGACTTCGGGTGGTACGCACAAGCCCTGGAAGCAAAAGGGAACCGGCCGCGCTCGCGCTGGTGCCAATAACTCTTCCGTCTGGGTTCGTGGTAACAAGGCTCACGGTCCGAAGGCTGTTGACTATCATGAGAAAGTGAACAAGAAGATCAAGCGCAAAGCTTTCCGCTCTGCATTGACTCTCAAGGCAAAGGACAGTCAGGTTCTCGTTTTCGAGAAACTCTCGTTCGACGCTGCAAAGACAAAGGATTTCTTGGCGACTGTCGCTAAGGCCGGAATCGATGCTCGTAACACCTTGTTCCTCGTCTCTCCTGCTGACAAGAACCTCGCGCTTTCCCTGCGCAATGTTCCATGGGCACGTGCAATGCGCGTGAACGATGTGAACACATACGAACTCGTTCGTGCTGGGAATGTCGTGCTCTCCAAGGAAGCTCTTGAGCTCCTTGCTGGAGGCAATCGATGAAAGAACTTCACCAGATTCTGGTCGAACCGCACATCACCGAGAACTCCACCAAAAACATGGTGAAGACTCTCAAGGGTGGCGCACAAGTTTATAACTACGTGTTCAAGGTGAACCTTGACGCAAACAAACACGAGATTCGTGACGCAATCGAGAAGCGCTTCAGCGTGAAAGTCGATACCGTCCGTACTCTGATTGTGCGCGGCAAGATCAAGCGAGTTCGCGTAGTCGCAGGCAAGAAGTCCAATTGGAAGAAAGCTTATATCAAGCTTCAGCCTGGACAGAAGATTTCCGAGTTTGAGGGAACCTGAGATGGCACTGAAAAGCTATAAACCAACTACCCCGACGCTGCGCTACAAGCAAATCAGCGATAAGTCGGAAATCACAGCTGAGAAGCCTTATAAGCCTCTCACCGAGGGAATTAAGCGTTCCTCCGGCCGCAATAACCAAGGTCGTATCACTTCCCGCCGTCGCGGTGGTGGTCACAAGAGACTGTATCGCTTGATCGACTTCAAGCGCGATCGCGATACAATTCCTTGCGTCGTCGAAACCATTGAGTACGATCCGAACCGCACGGCTCGCATCGCTCTCGTGAAATACAACGATGGTCAACGCCGTTATATCTTGGCTGCTGAAGGCACCAAGGTCGGTGACAAATTGGTGAGTGGTGATGGTTCCGAATTCAAGGTCGGAAACACCATGTCATTGCGTGACATTCCTGTGAACACAAAAGTGTACAACATTGAGCTCAAGCCCGGTAAGGGTGGACAGCTGGCTCGTTCGGCTGGTGCAGCTGGCGAGTTGATCGCAAAGGACGGCAAGCTGGTCCAAGTACGTCTCCCATCGGGCGAAGTTCGCTTGATTCAAGAGGTGTGCGTGGCTACCATCGGTCAAGCCTCCAATGCTGATCATTCTAACGAGGTTTCCGGTTCTGCGGGTCGCTCGCGCTGGTTGGGCAAACGTCCATCCGTACGCGGTGTCGCTATGAACCCTGTCGACCATCCGCTCGGTGGTGGTGAAGGCCGTACTTCGGGTGGCCGTCATCCATGTTCACCTTGGGGTAAGAGTGCGAAGGGTACTAAGACTCGCAACAACAAGGCTACCGATAAGTTTATCCTCAAGCGCCGTACCAAGAGGGCATAAGTATGTCAAGATCTCTCAAGAAAGGTGCATTTGTAGATACCAGCGTCATCAATAAGGCGCAGGTCATGTTAACCGTCGAGAAAAAATCGGCAATCAAAACTTGGTCACGTCGTTCGACGATCGTCCCTGATTTTGTTGGCCTTACCTTCTCGGTATATAATGGAAAGACTTTTGTTCCAGTCTATGTGACTGAAAACATGGTCGGACACAAGCTGGGCGAATTTTCTCCCACCCGTCTCTTCCGCGGTCATCGCAAAGAAGAGAAGGCTTCTGGAGGCAAGAAGTAATGGAAGCTGTGGCAAAAGTCCGCTACGTCCGCTACGGTCAGCTCAAGCTGCGCCAAGTTGCAGACCTGGTGCGTGGCAAGTCTGTTGATCAGGCTCTCGCAATCCTCTCCGTGATGCGCTCCACCAAAAAAGGTGCGCCAATCGTTGAGGGTGCTGTCAAGTCCGCGGTCGCTAATCTTAAGAATAGCGACCAAGGTGCTGGCATCAGCTCTGAAGCTCTTCGCATCAAGTCGATCCACGTCGATGGTGGTCCAATCATGAAGCGTATTCGCCCTCGTTCGCAGGGGCGTGCATTCAAGATTGAAAAACCTTCGTCCCACCTGACTGTCGTCGTCTCGGATTAATGGAGTAACAATGGGTCATAAGTCACATCCATACGGCCTTCGTCTCGGCGTCATTAAGACCTGGGGCTCCAAGTGGTTCGCAGAGCGTAAGTTCGCGGATCTACTTTATGAAGATATCGTTCTTCGTCGCTACCTGATGAAGCGCTTCGAGCATGCTTCGATCTCTAAGATCGGCATCGAACGCACTGTCAAGAAAGTGAACGTGAACATCCACACTGCCCGTCCTGGCATTGTGATTGGTAAGAAGGGTGAAGAAGTCGAGCGCCTCAAGCGGGAACTACAGTTCCTGACCGGCAAAGACATCTACATCAACATCGTTGAAATCAAGCGTCCCGAAGTTGATTCCAAGCTCGTGGCTGAAAATATCGCCCGCCAGCTTGAGAAGCGTATTTCGTTCCGCCGCGCTATGAAGCGCGCGATCCAGTCTGCCATGCGTCTCGGTGTCGAAGGCATCAAGGTGCAGGTTGGCGGTCGTCTCGGTGGTGCTGAAATCGCCCGCGTCGAAAAGTATGCTGAAGGTCGCGTACCTTTGCACACGCTTCGCGCCAACATCGACTATGCCACGGCTGTTGCTAAGACAGTTTATGGAGCAATCGGTGTGAAGGTGTGGATTATGCACGGTGAGATCATCGGTAAAGACGCCATCGCTGAATCGCAGAACGAGAAGGTTTAAATCGTATGCTGAGCCCCAAGAGAACGAAACACAGAAAAATGATGAAGGGCCGTATGAAGGGCCGCGCTACCCGTGGTGACTATGTTGCCTTTGGTGAGATCGGTCTTCAGGCATTGGAGTCTTGCTGGCTGACTGCACGTCAGATCGAAGCAGCTCGTGTTGCTATGACCCGTAAGATCAAGCGCGGCGGCCGTGTATGGATCCGCGTTTTCCCCGACAAGCCAGTCTCCAAGAAGCCTGCCGAAACCCGCATGGGTAAAGGTAAAGGAAGCGTGGAACTCTGGGTTGCCGTTATTCACCCTGGCCGCATCATTTTTGAGATGGCTGGTGTTGAGCGTGAGCTGGCTCTGGAAGCACTTCGTGTCGCTGCCCAGAAGCTTCCTCTTAAGCTGAAAATTATCGAGGCCTCGGAGATCTGATGAAAGCTACAGAAATTAAACAATTGAGCATTGAACAGCTCAACGCGAAGCTCATTGAGCTGAACACGAGCCTGTTCAACTATCGGTTTACTGCAAAGACCGGACACCTGGATAATCCGTCCGTGATTCGTCAGTCTCGCAAGGACATTGCGCGGATCAAGACGATTCTGACCGAACGTGCCAAGGCCAAGGCCTGATAGGAGTTTGTATGGAAAGAAATAGCCGTAAAGTCAGACAGGGCATCGTCTTTTCGAGCGCGATGGATAAGACCATTACCGTTAAGGTCGAAAACCGTAAGCGCCATCCGATGTACAATAAGATCATGACTACGTCCACAAAGCTGAAAGCGCACGATGAGAAAAACGAAGCTGCTGAAGGCGATTTGGTCGAGATCATGGAAACCCGTCCCCTTTCCAAGACTAAGCGCTGGCGCTTGGTACGGATTGTGGAAAAGAAGAAATAACCCGTTGGAGTAAGGCGTTATGATTCAGGAAGAAAGTAGACTAGTGGTCGCTGACAACAGCGGCGCAAAAGAAGTCGCCTGCATCCGGGTGTTAGGTGGTACAAACCGCCGCTACGCGGGCATTGGTGATGAGATCGTTGTTGCGGTCAAAGATGCTATTCCGCAGAGCAAGGTGAAGAAAGGTTCAGTGGCGCGTGCAGTTATTGTACGTACACGTAAAGAAGTCGGCCGCAAGGACGGAACCTATATTCGCTTCTCGGATAATGCTGTCGTGTTAATTAACACTGCTGGCGAACCTCGCGGAACCCGCATTTTTGGGCCAGTGGCTCGTGAATTGCGCGATCGCAAGTATATGAAGATTGTTTCTCTGGCTCCAGAGGTGCTCTAATGTCGAGTCTTAAGAAGAATGATTCGGTCAAGGTGATTTCAGGCTCCCATAAGGGTAGGACTGGAAAGGTCATTAAGGTTTTGACTGAGCAGGGTCGTATCATCGTTAGCGGTGTCAATGTTGGCAAGCGCCACGAGAAGCCCAGCCAGAAGAACCAGACTGGTGGAATTGTGGAGAAGGAAATGCCTCTCTCGATTTCCAATGTGATGGTGGTGGACACAAAGAGTGGTGTTCCGACCCGGATCCGTCGCAAGCGTGAACAAGGTAAGGCCAGCGTCCGCGTAAGCGTGAAGAGCGGCAGCGTGCTGGACTGAGGACTGACGAATGAGTGTAATTAAAGATTATTACAAAAACACGGTTGTGCCAGAGCTGGTCAAACAGCGTGGCTATACTAACGTCATGCAAGTTCCGCGCTTGCAGAAGATCGTTCTGAACATGGGTGTTGGCGAAGCTGTCGCTAATCGCAAGGTTCTGGATGAAGCCATTGAACTCTTGACCAATGTTACCGGCCAAAAGGCTGTTGTAACTAAGGCTAAGACTGCTATTTCGAACTTCAAGCTCCGCGAAGGCTTGGGAATTGGTGCCCGTGTTACGCTTCATGGCGATAACATGTGGGATTTCTTCTATCGTTTTATTAATATTGACCTCCCTCGCGTGAGGGATTTCCGTGGCATTCCTCGTCGCGGATTCGACGGTCAAGGAAACTACACCATGGGCATCAAGGAACAGACCATCTTCGTCGAAGTTGATATCGACAAGATTTCTCAGACCTTGGGCATGGATATCACCTTCGTAACCTCTGCCAAGACTGATGAAGATGGTCGCGCTCTGCTTGAAGCACTCGGCCTTCCCTTCAGGAAACAGGAAGTAAGGTAGTAAGATGGCTAGCAGAAGAATGATTGAAAAGTGCAAGCGCACACCTAAATTTGCGGTTCGCGGCTATAACCGCTGCAAGCGTTGTGGTCGTCCACATGCTTTCATGCGAGATTTTGGCCTGTGCCGTATCTGTTTCCGTGAAATGGCACTAGCTGGGGAAATCCCCGGTATAACCAAGTCGTCTTGGTAAGGAGTCCGAAGAAATGTCTCTTAGCGATCCTATTGCAGATATGCTCACTCGCATTCGGAATGCGACCACTGCTCGTCAGCCGGTTGTTGATGTCCCAGCTTCAGGTTTGAAGCGCGAAGTAGCACGGGTCCTTCAAGAAAAGGGCTTCATTAAGAAATTCGTCGTCGTGGATGACGGTAAGCAAGGCATCATCAAGCTTTTGCTCCGTTATACAGAAGGCGTTCCAGCAATCCAGGGTATTCAACGCACTAGCCGTCCTGGCTTGCGTCAATATTCCGCAGTCGACAAGTTGCCCCGTGTCCGTAATGGCCTGGGCTACGCAATCCTGTCCACCCCGCAAGGCGTCATGACCGATCAAGAAGCTCGTAAGCTGAATGTCGGTGGTGAAGTTCTGTGCAAGGTATGGTGAGGTAACCATGTCTAGAGTTGGCAAGAAACCTATTGAAATTCCAGCTGGCGTTAAGGTCTCCTTAGTCGGTAAGACTGTTAGCGTTGAAGGCCCTAAGGGCAAGCTGTCCCATACTGTTCATGAAATCCTCGAGATTGTTAAGGAAGGCACCGCCCTCCATATCAATCGCCCGGACGATCAGAAGTTCACCCGCGCTATTCATGGCACAACTCGCGCTCTCGTCGCGAACTTGTTCCAAGGCGTGAGCGAAGGCTATAAGAAGACCCTTGAAATTGTTGGCGTGGGCTACCGCGTGGAACAAAAGGGCAAGGATCTCAACTTGGTGCTCGGATACTCGCACCCTGTCGTCTACAAGGCTCCGGAAGGTGTTTCCTTGAAGGCTGATGGTTTGTTGAAGATCGTCATCGAAGGTATCGACAAGCAGAAGGTCGGCCAAGCTGCGGCGGAAATCCGCAAGTACCGCCGTCCTGAGCCCTATAAGGGCAAGGGCATTCGCTATGAAGGCGAATCGGTCCGCAGAAAGCAAGGCAAGAAAACCGGTAAGTAATAGGTAGGCAAATGGCTGACATTGCAAAAAAGAGAGTCGAGGCCCGCGTGGCCCGACACGCACGCATCCGGAAAAAAGTTTCCGGTAATGCATCGCGTCCTCGTCTCAGCGTTCGGCGGACACTGAAGTTTATGATCGTTCAGATCATTGACGACGCTGCTAATCGTTCGCTCGTTCAGGTGACTTCAGGAGACAAAGAATTTCAGCAGAAGTTCGGCGAACTCACGAAGACTGAGCAGAGCCGCAAGCTGGGACTCGCTGTGGCTGAGGCCGCCAAGGCAAAGGGCATCCAAAACGTGGTGTTCGACCGCGGTGGATACATTTATCATGGTCGCGTCCAGGCACTTGCTGAAGGTGCCCGTGAAGCTGGACTTGAATTCTAAAGCAGAGGTTAACGTTGGAACGCGAAGCCCAAATTTCCGAATTTGAAGAACGAGTAGTTCACATCAACCGTTGCGCCAAAGTGGTGAAGGGTGGCCGTCGCTTCTCTTTCAGCGCGCTGGTCGTGGTTGGAAACAAGAATGGCAAGATTGGCATGGGACTTGGCAAGGCCAAGGAAGTGTCTGAAGCTATCCGCAAGGGTGGTGAAGCTGCTCGTCGCAACCTGATTGAAGTATCACTAAAGGATGGCACCATTGCTCATGAGATTCTCGTGAAGTATGGTGCGACCCGTGTGTTGCTCATGCCGGCTGCTCCGGGTACTGGTGTTATGGCTGGTGCCGCTGCTCGCGCAGTGCTCGAGCTCGCTGGCATCCACAACATCCTTACGAAGATCTATGGATCCTCTAATCCAGGCACTGTCGTCCGCGCTTGCATTGAGGGCTTGCTCTCAGTTCGCAGTAAAAAGGAATTTGCAGCGCTCCGCGGCAATGTATAAGGTGTAATCATGTCGAAAAAGATTCGCATCACTCAAGTCCATGGTACTGTCCGTACTCTCCCAACGCATCGCGCTAATATCGCGGCTCTTGGTTTGCACGGAATTGGCACCACCACAGAGAAGAATCTGAACCCCGCAATCGAAGGGATGATCCGTCGTGTTCGTCACCTGGTTAAGGTCGAGGAAATCTAATCATGCGTCTGAATGAATTTACTCCCGGTAAGACCGGTACAAAGAAGCGCAAGCGTATTGGTCGCGGTCCTGGTTCCGGTTGGGGAACAACTGCAGGTCGTGGTCAAAAGGGTCAACATGCTCGTAAGAGCGCCAAGGCTGGTCGTGCAGCGTTTGAAGGCGGCCAGATGCCGATTCAACGTCGCGTTCCTAAGCGTGGTTTCCGTAGCCCATTCGAGAAGGACACACAGATCGTAAATCTGAAGAAGATTTCGACTCTGACTGTGACCGAAGTCGATGCAAAGGTGCTGTTCGATAACGGCTTCATCAAGAAGATCGACAAACCTGTCAAGATTCTTGGCTTTGGAACAATTTCCAAGGCTGTAAACCTGAAGGTGAGCGCTTGCAGTGAGAATGCCAAAAAGGCAATTGAAGCTGCTGGCGGAAAAGTCGAGATCGTCTAATGGAATCTCTGAAGAAAGCTCTAGATGCCTTTGGCAACGCTCTGAAGATTGAGGATCTCCGCAAGAAGATCCTGTTCACTCTCGCGGTTTTGGTTCTCTACCGCGTAGGTGGCCATATTTCGATCCCAGGCATTGATCCCCAGCGTCTCGCGGGCTTCTTTGCGAATGACAAGAACAACATGTTCTCTTTGTATGACTCCTTCACCGGTGGTGCGTTTGCCAAGGCAACCATCTTCGCGTTGGGAATCATGCCATACATCTCTGCGTCGATCGCAATCCAGCTCATGGGTTCTGTGATTCCGACCATTCAGATGTTGCAAAAAGAAGGCATGGAAGGTCGCGCTAAACTGAATCAGTGGACGCGTTACTTTACAGTCATTCTCGCTTGCTTGCAATCATGGGGTATCTCGGTCTGGCTCTCAAACATTCGTGTGAATGTTGATGGTCTCCAAGGTGTTCCCGTTTTGCTGGATTCATTTTCCTCGGGTGCAGGTAATCTCGGATTCCGCTTGCTCGCTACCTTGACCATGACCACTGGAACCATATTTATCATGTACCTCGGTGAGCAAATCACTGCGCGTGGCATTGGTAATGGAATTTCTTTGATCATCTTTGCGGGTATCGTTGGAAATCTTCCTCGTGCAGCGATTCATCAGTACGAACAATTCGCAGCAGGCAATTCAAGCCTAGCCACGGTTGCGCTGATTCTTGCTGTTGTGATTGCCATTATTGCCTTTATTGTTTTTATGGAACAGGCCAATCGTCGCATTCCTTTGCAGAGTCCACGTCGAGTGGTTGGTCGCAAGGTGATGGGTGGTCAGTCTTCTTATCTTCCTTTCAAGGTGAACACTGCTGGTGTGATCCCCGTGATCTTCGCTTCGTCCATTATGTTTGTTCCTGCCATGCTTGCTAGCTGGGCTCCGAACATCTCTTGGGTGCAATCGTTTGCCATGGCGTTCCAGCAAGGTCACATTACTTACTCGGTTATTTTTGGTCTGCTGATTGTTTTCTTCGCGTATTTCTATACTGCGATCCAGTACAATCCAAGTGACATTGCTGACAACTTAAAGAAGTCCGGCGGTTTTATTCCTGGAATTCGTCCAGGCCGTAAGACCGCAGAGTATATCGATCATATTTTGACTCGAATTACTCTGCCCGGTGCAATTTTCCTTGCCTTCATCAGTATCGCGCCGCTCCACCTGCGCGAAGCACTGAATATGGAATTCTATATTGGTGGCACTTCGGTTCTGATTGTGGTGGGTGTCGCCCTCGATACTCTCCGCCAGATTGAAGCGCAACTACATACAAAAAACTATGAGGGATTCCTCAAGCACGGTAGAATCCGTGGCAGGATGGCGTCCTAAATGGCTAAGGAAGAGGGTATTCAGGTTGAAGGTGTTGTTCTCGAAGCGCTGCCTAACGCGAGTTTTCGTGTGGGTCTCGAGAATGGACATGAGATTCTGGCACATGTGTCGGGAAAGATGCGTAGAAATTTTATCCGCATTTTACCTGATGACAAGGTGCTGGTCGAAATCTCTCCCTACGATCTGACCCGCGGTCGAATCACGTATCGGTATAAATGAAAAGGGTGACAGATGAAAGTCAAAGCCTCTATTAAGCCTCGGTGCACGGAATGCAAACTTATTCGCAGAAAAGGTATTCTGCGCGTAATATGCGATAAGAATCCTCGCCATAAGCAGAAACAGGGATAGGAGTCCAGATGGCACGTATTGCTGGTGTTGATTTGCCTAAAAACAAGACGGTCGAGTACGGCCTGACTGGTCTTTATGGCGTTGGTTTACATACTTCCCGTACAATCTGCGCAGAGCTCGGAATCGATCTGCTCAAGAAGATTGACGATTTAACTGAAGAAGAGCAAGGCAAGATTCGCCGCATGCTCGAAGAGAAGTATTTGGTGGAAGGCCAACTTCGCTCCGAGATTGCGCTGAATATCAAGCGCCTTCAGGATATTGGTTCCTATCGTGGAACCCGTCATCGCAAAGGACTGCCTGTGCGCGGTCAGCGGTCCCGTACCAACGCTCGTACTCGCAAGGGTCCTAAAAAGACCGTCGCGAACAAGAAGAAGTAATAGGAGATATTCGTGGCTGAGAACGAAGAAGTCAAAGAAACCGCCGCAGCTCCTGCAGCTGAGGGTGGTGATGATAAAGTCAAGAAGAGCAACAAGAAGCGTGTTGATGTTCAGGGCGTTGCCCACGTCAATGCGTCCTTCAATAACACGATCGTTAGCATCACCGATGCTCGCGGTAATTTGATCTCTTGGAGCTCTCCAGGAAATGTGGGTTTTAAGGGTTCTCGTAAGAGCACGCCGTTCGCGGCGCAGCTTGCTTCGGAAACCGCTGCCCGCAAGGCATTCGACCTAGGTCTTCGTCGCGTTGATGTTCGCATCCGTGGCGCCGGAGCTGGTCGTGAGTCTGCAGTCCGTGCTCTGAAGAACGTTGGCATCGAAGTGATGACTATCCGCGATGTCACTGGCGTTCCTCATAACGGATGCCGTCCTAAGAAAAAGAGAAGGATTTAATCCCAAGGGGGAAGTCGCCATATGATGTGGAAATCACTCCAGATGCCGCGCAATTTTCAGAAGGTCGAAACTTCTGCTGATGGACGCAATGCCAAGTTTGTAGTCGATGCACTCGAACGCGGATGGGGCGTTACCATCGGAAATGCACTTCGTCGTGTATTGCTTTCTTCTCTGCAGGGTGCGGCTGTCGCATCTGTGAAGATTGAAGGTGTGTCGCACGAGTATTCCACCGTAACTGGTGTGAAGGAAGACGTTGCAGACATTATCCTGAACTTGAAGGCCTTGCGCATCAAGTTGCTCTCCGACCACGATGAGACTCTTCGTCTCGATGTGTCCGGTGAGGGGAAGGTTACTGCAGCTGCGATCGAGGCTAACCCAAATGTGGTGATCCTCAATCCAGGCCTAGAAATTGCAACCCTGAGTGGTGGCGCTTCTCTTTCCATGGAAATGAAGGTGACTTCAGGCCGTGGCTATGTGATCGCAGACGACCTCAAGGATGCAACTGCACCAATCGGTGTGATTCACATGGACGCAAACTTTAGCCCAGTGCTGAATGTTGCTTTGCATGTTGCGGACACTCGCGTTGGACAGCGCACAGATTTTAACCGCCTTGAGCTAGAAATTACGACTGACGGAAGCATTGACCCAGAAGACGCTTTGGCATATTCCGCTAAGCTTCTCGTGGATCATTTCGAATTGTTCATCAACTTCGAAGGCGATCTCGAATCTCCCGAAGAGGCTGTGCAAGACGAAGAGCGTCAACGCGTGGGCAACCTGCTCCGCATGCGTGTTGATGAGCTTGAATTGTCGGTTCGTTCCAGCAACTGCTTGCGTATGGCGAATATCCATACCATCGCTGACCTGGTGCGCAACAAGGAACAAGACATGCTGAAGTACAAGAATTTTGGACGCAAGTCCCTTGTCGAGCTCAATGAGGTTTTGACCTCCATGGGCCTCAGCTTTGGCATGAACGTAGACGATTATCTGAAGGACTGATGGAATGAGACACGGAGTCAAGAACAAGAAGTTAGGTGTTGATACCGAGCACAAGCGCGCCATTCTGCGCAGCCTTGCCACTTCGATCCTGTTAAAGGGATTGGAGAAGGATCCTGTGGACCGTCAGGTTCGCACTACCCTTTTCAAGGCTAAGCTGGTTAGCGGTGTTGTCGATCGTTTGATCACATACGCTAAGAAGGGCGACATTTCTGCTCGTCGTCAAGCGGCTCGTTTCGTCATGGATCCAGATGTCCTTAAGGGACTCTTCGCTGTGATCGGTCCTCGCTATGCTGGTCGCCCAGGTGGTTACACCCGTGTGCTGAAGCTAGGCTTGAATCGCGCTGGTGATGCATCCGAGATGGCTCTGATTGGCCTCGTCGAAGACGAGATCAAGGTCAAAACTGAGAAGAAAGCTCCTGTGAAGAAGGCCCCTGCAAAGAAGGTCGACATCGCAAGTGCTGGTGCTGAAACCAAGTAAGCGTAGCTCTACAAAGCATTACGGCCCGCTCGGTTATCCGAGTGGGCTTTTTGCATTAAGTCCATCCTCGATTTGCATCGAATTCGCTTTTCCCCAGCGCCACACGCAACGTAATATTGCGTAGCAATAAGCGTTGTCGATTCGCATGCTTCCAAACTATCGCGTAACTCCACCGTCCCACGATTGTCTGTCTGTCCACAGAATGAAACGATTACTCGCAAGGCAAGTTGCCGAGTACATCGAATTCTGTGGCAGACCCTATCCATTTCTGGACGGTGGAGTTATCGCGATAATTCCCTATAGTTTTGTATCTTCCCAGCCTAAATGCCGCGCAACCTAGCCCTCTTTGATTTCGATGGAACTCTCACCCACAAAGACTCCCTCTTTGTGTTCTTGCGCTTTGTAGCAGGACCAGTTCGTTTCTGGATGGGCATGGTTATTTTGCTTCCCACCTTCGCATCTCTTGCGCTGCGCATCATCTCTAACGTAAAAGCCAAAACGCGATTGCTGCAGTGGTTCCTTGGCGGGCAGAGCCTCTCGCACTTACGCGCACAAGCGCAGCGCTTTGCTGCAGAACAAATCCCACCCATACTCAATGTGGGCATGATGGAAAAACTTAAGGCTCATCAAGCTCAAGGCGACCGAGTGGTGGTGGTGAGCGCGTCTGCAGACTTATGGCTCAAGGACTGGTGCGCCAAGGAAGGCATTCAAGATCTGCTAGCAACGCAGCTTGAAGCCATCGATGGTATCGTGACAGGGAAACTTGCAACACCCAATTGCCACGGCAAAGAAAAGGTGCGGCGCGTTCAGGAATTGTTGGACATTCACAACTACGATCGTATTTTTGCCTACGGAGACTCCTCGGGTGACCGTGAGATGCTGGCCTTAGCGCATGAAGCGTGGTATCGAGGCAACAAAGTTCGATGAAAAAAAAGATGCAAGATATCGGAGCGTTGCTTCGCGTTCACCAATGGGTCAAGAATTCATTTGTTCTTGCACCTGTATTTTTTGCATTCCAATTTCGCAACACAGATTCGCTTGTCAAAGCATTCTGGGCTATGGCCGCATTCTGTGCTGTGTCAAGCACTGTCTACATTTTGAATGACTGGATGGATCGAATTGATGATCGTGAACATCCACA
>Ga0302297_1000224_pt1 | contig 14575 bp, 6 predicted proteins | sample III_Fen_N3_2_FD_202094 | JGI IMG/M metagenome (GOLD analysis project Ga0302297, IMG submission 202094) | Peat permafrost microbial communities from Stordalen Mire near Abisko, Sweden - III_Fen_N3_2 | ecosystem: Environmental > Terrestrial > Soil > Wetlands > Permafrost | place: Sweden: Abisko...
GCCAATGGCGAAACTACGGGCACGACGGTGACCTTGCGGGATGAGGTAAACACCTTTACCCTGTATAAAACCGATGCTTCTGGTGCAAAGCTCCCCGGCGCGACGTTTGCGCTATATCTGTACAGTGAGACGGCCGGCGACCATCTGGGGGCGCGTGTGTTTGCCGACCAGACCATCATTACCGACACAAACGGTTCCTACACCTTGCACGGCATGACAAATGGACAGAAATATGTGCTGCGCGAAACCGCCGCTCCCGCAGGCTATAATCTTGCGTCGGATACGGTGTTCACCTACGTGGATAGCCAGCAAACTGTGCCATATGTGAGCGTAACGGTGGCTGATAGCCGCGCTTCCATGAAGCTGCGCAAAACAAATCCTCAAGGTGTACCCGTCGCAGGCTCTACCCTCGCTATTTACAACGCGGATAAAACCGTAAAGTTGTGGGAAGGCGTATCCATCGCCTCAACAGGAGATAATCCCGAGGCATGGCTGAATATTGAGGCTGCGCTTGGCCAGACCGATGCGAGCCGCTACCTTGTGAAAGGTGGAACCTATTACCTGCATGAGGAAGCCGCGCCCGACGGTTATGTGCTTCGCAGCGATTATGTCGCCTTCACCTTTGGTGAAGGGGGTACAACAGCACTGAGCTTTGCAGATGATCGCCTGACCCTGACCATCGGCAAGGTGGACATTGTGGGAGGAACGGAGATCGCTGGGGCATTGCTTCGCATTACCGATGATACCGACAGCGGCCGATTGGTAGAAGATTGGACCACTGCCGTAGGTACGGACGGAACGGTTCAGCCGCACACGGTAGAATATACAAAGCTCAAGGCGGGACATACCTATACCTTAACAGAATTGACTGCTCCGGACGGATACCTGCATGCTGAAAGCGTTCAATTTGCGATTGCCAACGACGGTAAAGTGACGCTGGTGGGCACAAACGGCAGCTTAAACGGAACAACGGTGACCATGACCGATGACCGTTCATCACTTTCGCTGTTGAAAACAGGCATTAGCGGTGCGGTGATCACTTCCGGTGTGGGTTTCACCCTGTACAGTTCTGACGCCGCTGGCAGCTTAGGTACACAGATCGGTGGCGAAAGCCTCTCGTTTGACAGGCTTGTTGCAGGCGGCTATTACTGGCTGGAAGAGACCACTGTGCCGGATGGCTATGTTGCTATGGCACCGCTGCACTTCCAGTTTAACTACAACCAAACCACAGGAATTACCTCGCTTGCATATGACGCGCGCACCGATATCGTCGTGACTACCGCTGCAAACGGTAAGGTAGCCATAACCATGAATGATGCGCCGACTTCCGTGACTGTTCACAAGTGGGACGAAAATGGGAAAGCCCTCGCAGGCGCGGTGCTGTCCATCCATGCGGATGCTGCGGGCAGTTTGGGTGCTGAAATCACGGGTACGCGCTTTACTACCCAGGCAGATAATACTGCGACACCGGAAGATGAATCCCTGCATACATACACCGGTGTGCTTTTACGCGGACAATCCTACTGGCTGGTAGAGGAAAGTGCGCCTGGCGGATATGCGCTGGCAGCGCCTATTCGCTTCACGGTGAATAATGACGCAACCACCGTTGCGCTTACCATGCAAAATCTGCCGCTGGAGCTGACGCTTTACAAGCTGGACAGCGATGCAGTGGATGGCACCGGCGCATATACCGGCAACAAGGTAAACGGGATTACGCTTACGCTCACCGGTCCCTATAAACTGAATGACGTAACGGAATCTACCCATGTATGGACGTGGAGCACCACCAGCGGCAAAAACCCCATGAAACTGACGATGACAGATGGGTTGGTACCTGGCGGTACTTATATCCTGCATGAAGATCCTGCTACTGTGCCGGAAACGAACACCGTTGCGTCGGATATGACCTTTACCTTGCCCAAAAACGGCGGTACCGTCACGAAAGTGATGGTGGATGCGCCTGTGGGCGGGGTAAGCCTGAAAGTGACCAAGGCTTTTGCCAAAGCGGCGGATGGTTCCACCCTTACAGCTAACGAGCTGCCCGCCAGCGTGACCGTAAACCTGATGCGCGGGCTTCGCGCTGATGGCAGCGACGCGGTGAAAGTGAGAAGTTATGCTTTGACCGCTGCAGACAGCTGGACATACACGTTCGCAGGTTTGCTTAAAACCGATACCAGCGGGGCGACCTATTACTACACCGTTACCGAGGATGCGGTCAGTGGGTTTACGTATGTGCAAACCAGCGCGGATACCGACGAAACCGACAATTACGCCTATACCATTACGAACAAGGCCAATGAAGGTTCCTTCAGCAAACGTACGATTGATAATGACGAATTGCCCGGTGCACACATGCAAGTGTTGGATACGGCGGGTAACGTGATTGCCGAATGGGTTTCCACCGATTCGCCGTATATGCTGCGTGGAAAACTCAACCCAAATACCGATTACGTGCTCAAGGAAGTCGCGTCTCCTGCGGGCTACCTTGTGACCACAGCGTTTACCTTCCACATGGATGCGACCCTGAACGCGACTGTGACTGGCGTTACCTATGGTGGAGTAGAAAACGGTATCGTATTCATGAAGGATGCCGCAACCACGGTAACGCTCAGTAAGCAAGCAATAGGTGGAGGCAGTGAATTGGAAGGCGCAAGCCTGACCGTGACCCATCATGACGCTAACGGAACAACTGTGACCGATGCGAACTGGGTGAGCGGCACTGCGTCCAAAACCATCGAGAAGCTTCTCGTGGGTGTGGAGTATACCTTTACCGAGGTAACACAACCCAATGGCTTCCTCAAGGCTGAGAGCATTCATTTCATCCTCCAGCCGGATGGTAGCGTGATGGCCAAACAGGCCGGGCAACCTGCCAGTGCATACAGAACCGTGTCTGCGAATACCGTCCTCATGCTGGATGCGCCTACTGGCGTCACCCTCAGCAAACAGGCGGTTGGAGGAGGCGCAGAGCTGGTTGGCGCCAGTGTGACTGTAACCCATGATGGGGCAGGCGGCGCAAAGGTGACGGATGCCAGTTGGATAAGCGGCAAAGACAACTCAGGCGCTACCACCAACCTGCCTAAGTCGCTCACCGGTCTCACCACAGGAACGGTGTACACCTTCACGGAAACCACTGCGCCTTATGGTTATGCCATGGCGGAAAGCATCCAGTTCATCATCAATGAAGATGGAACCGTACAGGCGCGCAAGCTTGGCGAAACAACCTTTGTGACGGTGGACGCAGGCACAGTCATCATGAAAGATGCACCCACGACTGTCACATTCAGCAAACAGGCGATCACCGGCGGGGCGGAACTCCCCGGCGCATATCTGACGCTCACAGACACTACTCCTGTAACCGATCAGCCGACGACCCAATGGAGTTGGGTCAGTACCGATACCCAGCACGTGATCAGCGGAGAACTGATTGCCGGACACACGTACACGCTGACTGAAATCACGTCACCCGCCGGGTATACGGTGGCGGAAACCATTACCTTTACCATCAATGCTAATGGTGAGATCAGCGCGACGGATGCCAGCGGTAAACCTGTGAACAACGGCAGTGGCGTGGTCGATAAGGGTACGGGCACAGTTACCATGAAGGATGCGCCTACCGTGCTGACCCTCACCAAAGTGGACGACCAAACACCTGTACAGATCGTTACGAATGCAGAACTGTCTGTGTATACAGCAACCGGCGCTGATGCTACCACCCCCGGCGCATTGGTTGTAACCGTAAATACCGGAGTAACAGGCACAGCCACTGTAACCGGAACGCTCAGCCTGAATAGCTGGTATATGATCGCTGAAACCGGAACGCCGGATGGTTATGTAACCGCACAGTATTCAGCACCTTTCCAACTGTTGGCGGATGGTACCAAAGCCGTACAACTGATAGACCCGCGCACCCTCTTCTATGTGGGCAAACGTGATGTAGAGCATACGGATATGCTCCTCGCAGGGGCGACACTTGTAATCTATGACAGCAATCTTGTTGGCGGTGTGGAGGTGCCTGATACCGGTGCCGTGGTGACTACGATTACCACACTCGCCGGACAAAAGACCGCCGTTTATGGGCTGAAGCGCAACCACACCTACTTCCTCTATGAAGCAGGCGCGCCTGTTGGTTACTTACAGGATGTTTCAACGTATTCAGCTTTCACTATTTCGGATAACGGCTCCACAGAAGTGTACAGCTACGACCCGCAAACCACTGTTAAATTGAATAAAACGGATGCGACCGGGGCAAACCGTCTGGGTGGCGCGCAACTGATTCTCGTTCAGGGTGACGGTGTTGGCTATACGTCAGCGGATATTATCACAAGCTTTACCAGTTCTGCCACTACGGATTACAGCGTGCGCGGACTGGTAATCGGTCAGCTGTATACTCTGCTGGAAACCGCAGCACCAGATGGCTATGTGTTAAAAACAACCGGCGTGAGCTTCAAGTTGAACAACGAGGGCAAAGTGATCAGCGCGACAGGCAGTGAAAGCGACGCTTCCACCGTGGATCTCGTATCACTGAGCAATACTCCGGCAGGTGTCATCTTCTCCAAACGTGCGACAGGTGCAGGCACGGCTGAACTCATCGGAGCCACATTGACGGTCAGCCATGTGGAAAACGGCACAACAGTCATGGATGATACGTGGATCAGCGGCGACAGCAACAACCGAGATTCGGCTGGGAACCCCATCCCTCATGTGATCACCAGCAAACTCAAGGCCGATGGTGTGACTGAATACACCTTTACGGAGGTAGGCGCACCGGCAGGGTACACGATCGCGGGCAGCCTTGTGTTCCGTATCGAAACGGACGGCACTGTTAAGGTGAAGCAACCGGATGGCAGCTTTACTGTTGCCAGCAAGAACACCGTTATCATGACGGACGCCCCCATTCGTTTTAAAATCGCGAAGGTGGATAATACCAGCGGTGCATATCTTGCTGGGGCCGAGTTCAAAGTCGTGGCGGATGTAGCGGGACAACCAGGGACTGCCGCCGTTACCGGATTTGAACACATTGTTTCCGCTGAGGCTCCTGTTACCGTGAGCGGCTTGCCCGCAGGCAGCTACTGGCTGGTAGAAACCAAGGCGCCTGTGGGAATGGATGCAAACGGCGATCCCGTGTACTATCAACTGGCTGCGCCTGTTGCCTTTACCCTGAGCAACGCTCAACTTGCCGATACCCAGCTTGTAACCGTTACGGTCAAGGATGTGCCTACTACGGTGATTATTCTGAAGCTCGACAGCCTCGCGCTGGACAGCAAGGGGAATCCCACTGGTAACCGTGTCAAAGATGCGACGATCACGCTCACCCGAAAGAGTGACGGTGCGCTGCTGGGCACGCACACCTTTGATGGCATTGCTGACTGGGTGTTGGATAGCGGCCTCTTGGAGCCGGGCAGCGTATACATTCTCAATGAAACGGTCGCCAATACCCCTGATGGTTATTTGACCGCCTATAGTCAGGAGTTTATGTTTGCAGCCGATGGCAGCGACCGTTGGGTGATTGTGGATGACCCAATTCCTGAATATCGGGTGGTGGTCAATAAGCAGTGGAACGATAGCGTGACCGCACATCTTCCGGCGATCATTGACCTGTACCGCAGTGATAACGCAGCCACTCCTTACCAGTCCAAAACGCTTGTATCCCCCGATGCGGTTGTCACATTTGAAAACTTGCCTTCCAAGGGGAAGGATGGCACGGATTACACCTATAGTGTGAAGGAGCAGACGTTGGCTGGCTACCTGCCCGGCGTGTTCACCGGCCCCACCGTATCGACTGACGGCGCGACCTTCACCTATACACTGGTGAACACCCCAACCTCGCTGATCATCAGCAAACTTGCCGCAGATACCTCAGCCGAACTGCCCGGCGCACACCTGACCCTTGTGAAAGGGGATGGCACCAGTTATACCGCCGCCGATGTGGTGGAGTCGTGGACGACAGGGACAGATGGTACAAACACGGATGGCAGCTTCAAGCCGCATACCCTTATCGGGAAGTTAACCGTTGGTGCGCAGTATACCCTTGTTGAGACAGCTGCGCCGGAAGGCTACATTGTAGCGGACAAACTCACCTTTATTTATCTGGCTAGCGGCTCCAACAGCTATAACGGAACGGGTAAGCTTACCATGACTGATCAACCCGTTACCCTACTCTTTGGCAAGGTCGATAACGTGACTGGTGAATTGGTCGCTGGCGCAAACTTTACGATCTATAACGATGCCGAGTGGCAGGCGAATGCCGCCACAGCTACGCCGGTGTATACCTTTACCTCCAAAACCACACTGGTGGAGGTCAAAGGGTTGTTTACTGCTGGCGCGCTCTATCGGCTTGTGGAAACCAAAGCGCCGGATGGTTACCAAATCAACGGCGGTACCCTGCAGTTTCGCGCTCCGGCCGATGGCACGGTTGTAACCATCGAAATGAAGAATCCGCGCATCTACAAGTTTGCCAAGATAAGCGCGTCTACAGGCAAAGCGGTACCCGGCGCAACACTCGAGGTGACGGATCTTTCAGGTAACGTGGTGATTACACCATGGACCAGCACCGGCGACCCGTATGAATTCGTCAACAGTGATACCTCTGGTTCCCCCATCCTCAAGGCAGGCGCAACCTATCGCCTGGTGGAAATCGCAGCGCCGAGCGGGTATATGCTCAACACTACAGCGGTCACCTTCACGCTGGATGGCAAGGGACTCATCAGTGGCGGCACGACTGTTTCGATGACCAACACGCCGCAGGAAACTCCCAAAGATGATACGGTTGATCTGACTATCCGTAAAACATGGGTGGATAATAGCAACGCTGGCAACACCCGACCCACAGGCGGCCTTACGGTGAACGTGTACCGAAAGCTGGCTACCGAGACAGCATACACTTTCTACCTTGCTGTGAATGTTCCCAGCCGTACGGGAAACAGCTGGTATCTGACCATTCAGGGGCTTGCCCGTTACAATGCGAACGGTGTGGAGTACAACTACCGCGCGCGCGAAGTGATACCGACCGGCTACACCGTGACCTACACCAACAATGGATTTACCATGGTGAACACATACCCCAGAAATGACGAATCCCCAACACCTACGCCGGTACCAACGCTTACACCGACACCCAGCCCCACGACGACATCCCGTATTCCTACGCACATTAAGTTTATTGATGGCAAGTGGGTATACATCGACGACAATCAGGTGCCTTTAGGCGTAGTACCACAAACCGGGGATGAGTCCAACTACTTCCTCTGGGGGTTGGCGATTGCATTGCCGCTACTGCTCGCAGCGATTGCCGGTTTTGTGATCTATCGCAGAAAGCGGCGCGCATCCGTTGCCGATAACAGTCAACAATAATCCGATTAACCTTTCATAGCACACAAATCCAGCCAGACCAACTGCGTAGCGATACGTTGCGGTTGCAAGGCTGGATTTGTGCAATGTATGAAAAATTGTGCACAGGGAATTCTGCGGTTGGAACGATGGTGCAAATGCCTATCAGGATCATGCTCAAAGCATGAAATACATCAATAATACAAAACTGAATAAAGGACTCTGTATACATTGCAATAACAAAGGCTGAATACTCTATGCAATACAGGCAATAGAGCGGATATAGCTGGATTGACTTCGATAAAATGTTAAGTTATAATACATAAAATATTATAATTATCCAATGTTGTGCATGACATTAAAGAGCTGGGAGTATGGGAAAAGGCGGGAAATGGTTTTGATACTTCTGCCTTAACAGCATCCAGAAGGTTAGCAGATGAGCGCAACTTTGGATATAAAGCAAGGACGGGGAGAATATGGCGGAGAACCAACGCGAGGAAGCCTCTTTGAAAATCGGAAAGAGAACATTCCTCATCGCATTTTCGATTCTTCTGCTGTTGATGATGACGGTAGGGATTCTGACGCGTGTGATTCCGACAGGCAGCTATGAGCGTGAAATGCTCAACGGCAAAGAGGTGCTTATAGCAAACTCCTTTCAACTGACGGACGCGGCTAAACTCCCCATCTACCGTTGGTTCACAGCCCCTTTTGAAGTACTCTTCAGCTCGGATGGCGCGGTGATTCTGGTGATCATTTTCTTCCTGCTGGCGGTGAGCATGGCGTTTTCACTGCTGGAGAGAAGTGATATCATGTTCTTGTTCATCATTAAAATCGTGCAGAAATTCAGCGGTATGAAGTATGTGCTGATGGCGATCATTGTGTTTTTCTTTATGCTGCTTGGGGCAGTATTGGGTACGTTTGAAGAAAATATCGCGCTGGTACCGCTGATCATCGCACTGGCATATTGTCTTGGATGGGATTCACTTGTGGGGTTGGGCATGAGTTTGCTGGCATCCTGCTTCGGTTTCACAGCTGCCATTTCCAACCCGTTCTCCATCGCCATTACACAAAAAATTTCCGACTTGCCGCTTTATTCCGGGTACGCTTACCGTGTGATCATTTTTCTGACTTATTACGGGATCGTGTTCCTGTTTCTGTATCGATATGCGCGCAAAATTGAAAAAACTCCTGAAAAATCTCTCGTTTATCATGAAGATGTACATCTGCGTGAGAAATATCGCGATGTCGGCAGTGTGGAGCAAATGCTCAACCAAAAAACACCCGAGGAATATCAGCGAACCCGCAAGGCAGGAATAGCTTTCAGCATCTTTGTGCTGCTGATCCTCGCGCTCATTCTGGCAGCTTCGGTTTTGCCGGTGTTGTCCGACCTTTCACTGCCATTGATTGGCATTCTGTTGCTGGTAGGAGGGCTGGTCGCAGCCAGCATTGCGGCGGTTCCTGTCAGAGAACGACTCAAGATCATCGCCCGTGCGGCCGGTGGCATCGCGCCGGGTATTGTGCTTATTTTGATGGCGATGAGCGTGAAGTTTATCATCAGCAAAGGTGGCATTATGGACACCATCCTGTATTACACGGCCAGTACCATCATGACCACGTCGCCCTATGTTGCTATTTTGCTGGTGTATGCGTTGATCTTGTTGCTGGAGCTGTTTGTTGGTTCTTCTTCAGCTAAGGCGTTTCTGGTGATGCCGCTGATCGCACCACTTTCCGACCTGGTCGGCATCACACGGCAGACCTCGGTGCTGGCATTCTGTTTCGGCGATGGTTTCTCCAATATCATTTATCCGACCAATCCGGTGTTGATCATCTGCCTGGGGCTTACCGTGGTTACCTACACCAAGTGGATGAAATGGACGTTCAAGTTGCAAATGCTTTCGTTTGCACTTGCCTGTGTATTTCTACTCATTGGTGTTGCAACACATTACGGGCCATTTTAAAGATAAAAAGGAAAAGCCGGAGCGAGATGCTCCGGCTTTTTTGATACGATGAATGTTCATGTTGGGGCGCTTGACAGGATTTCTGACGCTTAAGAATATGACCTGCACAACCGCGAAAGATCGATTTGCGATATGCCGCCACTGGTTGATATTCGTTCTCGGCAAGCATAAACGCTTACCGATGAAAGCATGTCCGTTGGCAAACCTGCCAGGAAAAGAGGAGAGAAGAGCTCATCTGTTATTCTGTCACAGCAAGGTCGATGCCTAACTTTTGCGAGACAGTTTTCTTGATGATCTCCACACAGCTGTCGCGACTCAACCGCGCACTGTTCAGGCTCAGATCATAGCCAACCGGATCGGTCCAGTTTTCACCGGTATAATATTTATGGTAGTCGGACCGGTATTTATTGGTATGCCTTACGGCGCGGCCGGCTTCCGACTCTGTCATGCCGGAACGTTCCATAATGGACTTAACGCAACTATCATAGGGAGCCTGAATGCTCACGCTGACCACATTGGGAAGGTCGCGAAGCACAAAGTTTGCCGCTTTACCCATCACAATGAAGGACTCGGTTTGCGCCAGCATCCGCAGAATTTTTACCTGATAGTTGAAAAGATTCAAATCCGAAACAAACTTGCTGTTTTCGGGCGTAAGTACATTGCCGTAATGCTCCCGATCGGGAACTTGCATCAACAGTTTACGGTTGAGTTTTTCATCCGCCAGGGCGAACAATTCCTCATTGATGCCGCTATCGATGGAGGCAAGCTGCAACAGCTCTTTGTCCATCAGTCTGATATTCAGGTCACTGGCTATTTTCAACCCGATCTGTTTGCCGCCGCTTCCGAAACCCCGGGCGATGGTAATCACATAATTTTTCATAACGCGCTGCACTCCTTTACTCTCACTGACCGATGATGGTTGGGTAGCCCTGTGCTGCGGGAAAGGCTTATGTCATTAAACTTCTTTAACAGCGCACACTTTTCCTGCCTGATTCTAGAAATCCTTGACATTCCCTTCAATGAGAATTTTATGGGGGGAAAAGTTCACCTTACGATCTTTCTTTATTTAAATCGATATGCAGGAACGGATAATGAAAAATGCAGAAATAATACCGTAACAGAACAATGGACTGGAATAACTTTACTTGACAATACATTTAGTTACATATATAATCCAAGTAACAAATCGGGTTCCGCTGATTTGCATGCTACGCTGGTTGTTCCTGCAAAACCTGTATACAATGTACGTATTCCGGTCATTTTACAAAACGAATACGTTTTCCCTTGAAGCAAAGGGGCTTCTCGGGGCCATAGTATGGCTCTGGGGAGTCCTTTTGACATTTCCGCACCGTAGGCACAGTCCCGATGCGGGGAAATATAGAAGGAGGCGTCCATCCATGAATAGAGCCCTCTCCCTGCTATTGTCGCTGACCCTTGCATTCACCCTTCTGGCAAGCAGCGTTTCTGCTACGGCCGAGGCCGCCCTGCCGGTCATCAAGATCGCCAGTGCAACCCCGCTCTCCGGTAGCCAGGCTGCCATGGGCGAGACCATCAAAAATGGCATCGAACTGGCACTGAGCGAGCGCGTGGAAGAGTTCAAGGCTTTGGGCTTTGACCTTCAGTTTGCCCCCCAGGACGACCAGGCCGACCCCAAAGTGGGCGTGAGCATTGCTCAGCGTCTCATTGAGGACAAGGATATTCTGGCGGTTATCGGTCACTGGAATTCCGGCGTAGCGATCCCCTCCTCCGAAGTGTACAATCAGGGCAATCTGGCGATGGTTTCACCGGCCAATACGGCTACGGCTGTGACGGACCGTGGCTTGCCGGTAGTCAACCGCATCTGTGCCCGTGACGATGCACAAGGCCCCGCAGGTGCCGACTTCCTCTTCAGCCTCGGCCTAACCTCTGTGTACATCATTCAGGATAAAACCGCCTACGGCCAAGGCGTTGCAGATGAATTCAAAAAGCGCTTTGCTGCGATCGGTGGCACCGTGCTCGGCTATGAAGGAATTACCGCCGGTGAAGCTGACTACAGTGCCGTGGAAGAGATGATCCGCGCGAGTGGCGCACAGGCTGTATACTTCGGCGGGATCTATCCCGAAGGCGGCCTGATTATCAAACAGCTCAAAGAAAAGGGCATTGAAGTTACCTTCATGGGTCCGGATGGTATGGATTCCGCAGAAGTGGTTAACATCGCGGGTGATGCGATTGTGGGTACCTACTACACCTCTACGGCTGCAGACGTGTCCGGAACGGAAAAGGGCGCTGCTTTTGTAGCCAGCTATAACGCCAAGTTCGGTCGCAACCCGGATGGTGGCTATGCTGCGTATGGTTATGATGCCATGAACGTTGCGCTGGATGCCATCAAGGGTGTGATCACGGCTAACAATGGTGCACTACCCACCCGTGAACAGGTCGTGGCAGCTGTTCGTGCTACCAGCGGTTATAAGGGTCTCGCGACGAACGTCACCTTTAACTCCATTGGCGACAACACCGAAGCGACCGTGTATGTGCTTGGCTTCAAAGAAGCAAAGTATCCACCGGAAGTGATCAAATCCATCCCTGTGGCGGATTACCTGAAGTAATCGCAAAATGTTTGTATCCCAAGAATAATAACATTGAACCGTCCGCGGGGAAAGGGGTTATCCCTTTTCCCGCGGCGGCGGCAGAGAGGTCGATAGATCATGAACCAACTGCAGATGCTGGTGAAAATCATTCCCCAGCTGTTGTCCGACGGACTTGCCCTGGGCTTCGTGTATGCCATCGTTGCTTTGGGCTACACCATGGTCTACGGTATTCTTGAGTTTATTAACTTTGCCCATAGCGAGCTGTTCATGTTCGGCGCGTTTGTGGGCACAGAAGTCCTCCTTTTTATGCAAGGTGTTGGCATTCTGCCCAATATCCCGCCCACTCTGGCAATGCTCATCGCGATTGTGGTGGCGACAGTATTAAGCGGTGGCCTTGGTGTGGCGGTGGATCGCATTGCCTACAAGCCGGTACGGAACGCGCCTAAGCTTGTGCCTTTCATTTCTGCCATCGGCGTTTCCTTTATATTGCAGGATTTGGTGCGCATGGTAGAAGAGGCCAAGAATGGCAAGTTCTACTTGAATGCACCCACCCTGTTTACCAACCGCATTACCCTTGCGCCGAATATGGTAGTGCCGGAAAAGACCCTTTATATTGTAGGTCTGTGTATCATTATCATGGTGTCACTCACCATATTCGTGAGTAAAAACAAGTGGGGAAAGGCGATGCGTGCTGTTGCACAGGATCGTGAAACCGCGCGCCTCATGGGAATTAATGTAGACAAAGTGATTTCATTGACATTTCTGATCGGAGCTGGCATGGGTGGTGCAGCGGGTACGCTGTTCTCCATCCAATACGGCTCGATATCTCCATATTCCGGCTTCATCCTTGGCATGAAAGCTTTCACCGCCGCTGTGTTTGGCGGCATTGGCAAAATACCGGGCGCGATGCTGGGCGGCGTGCTGTTGGGCTTAATCGAGGTGTTCGGCGCAAGCTTCCTCGGCGCGCTCACCGGCGGTGTGTTTGGCTCTGAATATAAGGATGTGCTTGCGTTTGCTATCCTGATCCTGATTTTAATCTTCAAGCCCAGTGGATTGCTGGGTAAGCCGGTGGGAGAGAAGGTGTGAGCATGGCAAACTTCCTTGGCAGGCTCAAGGCGGATGCAGCCAGCTTCCGCCTGAGTGGCCTGAGTAAAAAAGAATGGGCGATTTTTGTTCTTCAGGCGTTGATTATCATTGCAGCGCCAATCTGGCTCTTGTTACAGCCGGGCAGCAGTGTTGCGTTTGTTTTGTTTTTGGCGTCCATCCTGTGTGTACAGAAGATCAAACTTCCACTGTGGGCGCGGATCGCTATCGCGGTAGTGGATTTGGCGCTGATTATGCCTATTGTGGGGATGACCTCCGGCACATTTGCCCGTGTTGCGGCTATGATTGTGATCTATGCCATCCTGTCGATGGGGCTTAATATCGTGGTGGGCTATACAGGGTTGCTCAACCTTGGATACGCGGCCTTCTATGCTGTTGGGGCTTACCTGTACGCAATCTTCGCTTCTTCACAGGCAAACAATTTCATGCCCTTTGGTGTATATCCGCTGTCGGGCAACTGGTTCTGGCTGTTTCTGTTGCTGGCAGTGATCGTTACCGGCTTTGTAGGCTTTCTGCTTGGCCTTCCGGTACTGCGGCTCAAAGGCGACTATCTGGCGGTGGTTACGCTTGGGTTTGCTGAGATCATTCGCTTGTTGTTTAACAACCTGTCATCTCCCATTAACATCACCAACGGTCCGATGGGCATTACGCCGATCCAACCGCCGATGCTGTTTAATATCAAGCTGGATCAGCCGGTGCATTACTATGCGATTGTGCTGGTATTGTTCCTGATTACCTTTGTGGTGGTGAAAAACCTTCAAAACTCCCGTGTCGGCCGTGCGTGGGTCGCCATTCGCGAAGATGAGCTGGTTGCCCGCACAATGGGCGTGCCGGTTGTGCGCATGAAGCTTTTGGCCTTTTCCATCGCAGCAGGCATTGCAGGCATGATGGGTGTGGTGTTTGCCGCCATGCAAAGCTATGTTGACCCTACGAGTTTCACATTTATGGAATCCATCGTTATACTGTGCATGGTTATCCTCGGCGGCACAGGCAGTATTCAGGGCGTGATTATCGGCGCGCTGGCCGTGGTGGTACTCCAATTACAGATTTTGAAGGATGTTTCCAGCTACCTGACATCCCTCACGGCATCGGGAATACTGAATTTGCCTTCATGGCTCAATCCGGCGAAGTATGAACGCCTCATCTTCGGTTTGATCCTCGTGCTGATGTGTATTTTCCGTCCGAATGGATTGATTCCGGAAAAGCGGGTACTCCAGATGAAGGCAAAGCTGGGTATCAAGCCCAAAGCTCCAAAAGCGGACCAAACGAACGCCGCATCAAAGGAGGGTCTGTGATATGCCTTTATTGGAAGTAAAGGGACTCACGAAAACCTTCGGTGGGCTTACGGCCATCAATCATGTGGATTTCACGATGGACGAGCACCAGATCGTGAGTGTCATCGGCCCCAACGGCGCAGGAAAGACAACGTTTTTCAACATGATCAGCGGGTACTATCAGGTTGATAGTGGCACCATCAAATTTGATGGTCATCCTCTGACCAAGCTTACCCCTGAAAAAGTGGCCGCGCATAAGATTGCTCGTACGTTTCAAAACATAAGGTTGTTTCAAAACATGCTGGTTGCGGAAAATATCCTGGTGGGCTGCTATATGCACATGAAA
>Ga0302297_1000239_pt1 | contig 14076 bp, 12 predicted proteins | sample III_Fen_N3_2_FD_202094 | JGI IMG/M metagenome (GOLD analysis project Ga0302297, IMG submission 202094) | Peat permafrost microbial communities from Stordalen Mire near Abisko, Sweden - III_Fen_N3_2 | ecosystem: Environmental > Terrestrial > Soil > Wetlands > Permafrost | place: Sweden: Abisko...
GCAGGCCGGACTGCACGGAGAGCTGGGACTTATTGAGAGCACGCTCTTCCAACAGCACGTCTAGCTTTTCAGTCAGAGTCAAAACGATCACCTCACCTCGATTATAGTGTAGCTGCTACGATGTGTAAATAAAAAGATTACGACGCGGCGTAGATCGGCCGAATAATCGTGATGCGGCGAGATTTCAAAAGATGGAAACGCACATAAAAGAGCCGCATGTTTATCACATACGGCTCTTCTCATTTGGTGTAAATGCGCGCGATGCGAATTTCTTTGAGTCTACTCCGGCTTCGGTTGAGGATTTTTTTCGAAACTGTTTTGAATGATGATGGCGATGATGCCCAGCACTACAATGATTGCGTAGAGATACCACGGAAGCTGGACGGTCTTCATCGCGGTATCAAGCCCGATGTAGTTCATATTGGTGATCAACCCATATGCTCCGGCCACAATCATGTATGCGCCCTGGAACGAGCTGCCGATGATGATGAATTGCTTGAGGAAAACGCCCGCAATGATAGCGACGATTACGGCGCCGACGAGGATCATCCAGGGCAGAGCCGTCACGCCGAAAGCGGAAAGGATTACCGAAGCAAGCGCTCCACCAAGTAGCGCACCAATTATAATTGCGCCAAGCCGAATGATAGAATATGACAGCAAACAGACAACTAAACCGACGACAACTGCGCCGACAATCGGCCAGATTTGAGCGCCGATCAACCCACCGAGATAGTACCCCAGTACGGCGCCAAAGATCAGACCGACAAGTGCTAGCCAGATTCGTACGGCTTTGTAGCCAAAGATACAAGCGATGATACCGATGACGATTGCGACAATGTTAATGACCATAAGCTCACTTTATTCCTTTCGTGGTCGTGCGTGTGCTTAAACAAGCGAGTGAACAGCTAACTTTCGAGAAGTTTGGCTTGGGAACAGACGATTTGCAACTTGAAGTCGGCTGAATAACTATATAATCATTCAACATATAATATAAATTTGTTTCAATGTCAATGCATATATCATGAATTAGACAGTAATACCAACTTTACGTGCTGGAAAACGAGTTTTGCACCTAACAGTAATAAATAGCGCATTGCGTTCTTTCGACAATACTAATTTGTGACCTAATTGTGAATCCATTCGGGTTTGCGTTGACAAATTCCCCTGTATCGAATAGAATTCGAGTGTATTAGTACGGATAGTACGCTATCACGGTTGAAACCGTTGGAGGGAAACAATATGCGAAACAAAAATTGGTTACGGCTGCTTGCCGCAGTATTCAGCATTGCGCTGATGATCGGAATTTTGCCAATGCAGGAAGCACACGCGGAAACCGCACTGGCAAGCGGATATGTCAACACAACAAAGCTCAATCTGCGCAAAGGCGCAGGCACGGGCAACGCGATTGTGGATACACTCGCTGCGAACACCGCTGTCAACGTTTATGAAGTGAGCGGAACGTGGCTGCGCATCGACGTGCCTTCAACCGGCAAGAGCGGCTATGTGAGCGGTAATTACATCACCATAAACAACACAAGCTTGAGCGCTTATGCGCTCGGCTGCACGTCCGGCAGAGTCAACCTGCGGAAAGAGGCGACCAGCAAGAGCGATAGTTTGGCTGTCGTCGCTGCCAATGCGGGGCTGACCATCTATTCAACGGATTCGAAAACCGGCTGGTATAAGGTGAAAGTCCACTCAACTGGCACAGAAGGCTATATTTCTCCTTCCTATGTCAAAATTGTCTCTAAAGTGGGAGGGGCGAGCAGCACAACCGCGACGAAGGGCGAGATCAACGCGGATAGCGTAAACCTGCGCTCCGGCCCCGGCACCAACTACTCTAAATTGGACAAGCTGCAAAAGCTGGACGATGTGACCATTCTCGACAAGAGCGGGGATTGGTACCATGTCACGGTGATTGCAATCAATAAGACCGGCTATGTCTACGCGACCTTTGTTAAGGTGACCAGCACGGCTCCGACGGCAACACCGGGCCCGGCAACGCCAACACCGAGCGGTGCAACACCTACACCAACACCGACCGTAGCACCATCGGGCAGTCAGGCTGGCAAGCTGAACGCGGACGCGGTCAATTTCCGCACAGGTCCGTCAACCGCCTATTCCAGCATGGGTAAACTCGCAAAAGATACATTGGTTACGGTGCTGAGCAAATCGGGCGACTGGTATAAGCTGACCGTGAATTCGACTGGCAAGACCGGCTATGTGTTCGCGAAATATATCACGATTATTGCCGCAACACCGTCGCCCACGCCTACCGTAACGCCCACGGTGACACCAACGGTAGCCCCGACCGTAACCCCGACCGCGGCTCCGACCGTAACCCCGACGGCAACGCCAACGGCAACACCGACTCCGACGCCGACGCCTACTCCGACACCGACTCCGACGCCAACACCGACGCCAACACCAACACCGACGCCGACGCCGACACCGACACCGACATAAGGTTCATAATTGGATTCTTCTGAAGAGATCGGTAATAAACAGAATCATATAAAAGCAACGCTGGACAGACTTTGTCCGGCGTTGCTTTTATTCAGATAATGAAACAGATTGATGAGATAGAGTTGCATTTACGGGATGGTTTGCGCTGCAAGCTGAGGTCTATTTCGATATCTATCTTACACACCGTTCGATCAAGCGATAACAAGTATTGACGTAGATTGTTTTCACAACTACAATCAGAAAAAGATATTACGATTTGAAATGCACGCAAAGCACCATGTTTGGAGGTCGATATTTTGCTGAAGAAATTTTTCAAAGCGCTTTTAGCATGGTGCCTTGCGTTTGTCGTTGCCTTATCTTGCGTTAATTTAGCGTGCTATTTTTATCGAAGCGGAGCCGGTTCTATCTCACGAGAAAACGCATACTCAATCAGCATTCGCACGCCAAACAGCAGAATCGTGCGCGGCGCAGAAGGATACGGCATAAATTATATCGATGAAAAAGGATACCCGAACACCAACAATTTGCCGCTGAGCAACAACTATATCCTACTGATGGGATCTTCTCATGCGGAAGGGTTGCAGGTTATGCAGAAAGATAACATGGCAACCGTTCTCAATAACATGATTGATCCGAATGTTAGAACGGTTTACAATCTTGGAACGGCGGGCTATACATTGCCGCTGATCGTGCAAGGGTTTCAGGCGGCAATTGAAGAATTTCCGAACGCATCAGCGATCATGATTGAAGTATCTGAATTATATTTTACGAATGATGATTTCAAAAAAGCAATGAATCAAGCAAAGTATGATCCTGCGAGCTCCGGGGAAGCGCTTGTGCAATCACAAAGCACAAAGACACGCATCAGGAATTGGATGCTGAGCACTCTCCCGGTCATCTCGCTGCTGCGCGAGCGGTTTGAGTCGATCAACGTTAGCTGGGACGGAGCTTTTGGCATTGATCAATTCGTCAGTGCTCCGACAGCAAATGAAACAAAAAACGACAACGCGAATGTGGCGCTTGATACCGCTACGGATGAACAGAGCAAAATCACGGCGGAAGGAAGTGATACGTCTGGTTCAGGTAGCTTTTTTGAAGCGCTCAACCAGACGCTCGCCTTACTACGCACAGAGTATCATAAGCCGATCATTCTCCTTTATCATCCCAGAGTGGCCATTCAGCCGGATGGAACGATGTCGATCGAACGGGAAATGAGCAATTACAACGATTATCTCGTCGCATGCGAAAAAAACAATCAGGCAGGGCACCGGATTGTCGCAGAGGAATTCTACAAGGCATGGATTAAAATTCAAGATGAGGAGAAAAATTAATGTCTTTTGTCTCGATGGCATTCTTGTTGCTCTTTGTCTTTTCCTATCTTGCATGCAAATTTTGCAAAAATAGAGAGCAGAAGCATATCGTACTCTTGATTACCAGCTATGTATTCTACGCCTACTGGGACGCAAGGTTCCTGCTGTTATTGATTCTGCAAACCTTCATCAGTTACTATCTGGCGAGAAAAATCGTTCAGGCAAGCACAAAGGAACAAAGCAAGCGCTTTATGATACTTGGCGTTTCAACGGCGCTTGCAATATTGTGCTTCTTTAAATATTTCAACTTTTTCATCGATTCGTTTGCGCGGCTATTTGCCATACAAAACCTTGGCACGCTGAATATCATTCTTCCGATCGGAATTTCATTTTACACGTTCCACTCGCTGAGCTATTTGATTGACGTCTATCGGGGAAAACTGAAAGCGTGCGATCGATTCATCCATTTGGCTTTGTATATTTCGTTTTTCCCGCAACTGGTAGCCGGACCCATCGTTCGGGCCAGAGACTTTTTGCCCCAGCTCGACGAAGACCGACCGATGAACCGTGATAATTTGACGGAAGGGCTTCAGATTTTTTTATTCGGGCTGATCAAAAAGGTCGTCATTGCCGACCGGCTTGCTGTCTGCGTGGATACGGTGTTTGCTTCGCCGAACAGCTACAGCGGGCTCTCTCTTTTTCTTGCTGTGGTCGCCTATTCCATTCAGATCTATTGCGATTTTTCCGGCTATTCCGATATGGCAATCGGCACGGCAAAAACCTTTGGTTACAACCTTTGCAAAAACTTTGACATGCCATATCTCTCGAAAAATCCATCCGAGTTCTGGCAAAGATGGCATATCAGCCTGTCATCCTGGCTGAGAGACTACCTTTATATCCCCTTGGGCGGAAATAGAAAAGGCAAAACGCGCACGAAGATCAATCTGATGATCACGATGCTTTTGGGCGGGTTATGGCACGGCGCGAATTGGCAAATGATATTTTGGGGTGCATTGCACGGCGGGTCGCTGACCATACATAAGACGTTTCGCGAACAATGCGACCTTCACGATCTGCACGTAAAAAACAAAATTCTCAAGCAGATCGTTTCCGTCGCGTCCGTGACCGGCATGTATTTGTTTACATGCTTGTGCTGGGTTTTCTTTCGAGCACAATCATTTTCTGTCGCGATCACGATCATCACAAGAATTGTGACGGGTGCCGGCGGCATACAATACTATTATTTCTTTACGTACCTATTTGTTGCAATCATCGCTATGGCAACTGTCGTTGGCGTCATTCGGAACCAGGGCCACGGGTTTTATCCATTGCTTCCGTTGGACCGGTTTTGGGCCAAGGTAGTGATCCTGCTTGTCATCTTATTGACGTTTATTTTTTACTATGCTGGGAATAACGTTTTCATCTATTTTCAGTTCTAAAGCTATCCTGATTAATTGAGCCAACGAAACATTCTCGTGCATCGGACGAACGAAGATCGTATAAAAGAAAAAACCTACGGGAGTATTTCCGTAGGAATTTTTATCTATAGATTTATGAGAGTTTTTCATAGGAACAGTTACGCAGCGAAATTAGAACATTTTCTTTTTCGAGAGATAGACCGCAACGGCGATGGATACCACGAGCGATAAAAGCACGATGGCGAGAAATCCAAACGGGCTATTTGCAAGCGGCATGCCTTCGGTCGCGACATTCATTCCATAAGCGCCAAATATGATGACAGGAACCGAGAGCACAATGGTCATGACGGCCAGGAACTTCATGACGATGTTGAGGTTGTTGGAGATGACGGAGGCAAAAGCGTCCATCATGCCGCTGAGAATGCCGCTGTAAATATTCGCCATCTCGATGGCCTGGCGGTTCTCGACGATGACGTCCTCCAACAGATCTTCATCCTCAGGATACTTCTTCACGCGGTCGCTCTTGAGCAGCTTTTCCAGCACGACTTCATTGGAACGCAACGATGTGGTGAAGTAGACGAGGCTCTTCTCCAGCTCGAGCAGCTCGATGAGTTCGCGGTTTTCCGTGGAGCTATGCAATTTCTGCTCAATCTTATCACTGATCTTATTGATGACGCGCAGGTATTGCAGGTACAGCGATGCGTTTCGATACAGAATCTGCAACACAAAACGCGTACGCATATTTGTGCGAAGCTCGTTTGCGTGCTTTTGCTTGAGCGCATAGAGCACGGGTGTCTCCTCGAGACAGACGGTAATGATCGCGTCCTTGGCGAGGATGATGCCAAGTGGCTCGGTCGTGAAGATATCTTTCCCTTTGTTTTTTTCAACAACCGGGATATCTACGAGGATGAGTGTGTAGTTGTCTTCCAGCTCGATACGGGAGCGCTCTTCTTCATCCAGCGCGGCACGCAGATCGTCCGGCTCAATGGCGTACTGTTCAGCAATCTCGGCGAGCTCTTTCTCCGTTGGTTTGACGAGCGAGATCCAGCAGTCCTTTTCGGGCACACTGATCTGCCGCATCTCCGCCTCGAAGGTCTTGAAGATCTTCTTCATGGCAGTGTTACTCCTTTCGCTTTACCGCGCGCGGCAAGAAAGCGAAGCTCCCCGAACGCGCGCTTGAATTGTCTGATCGATTTTACTTCGTTCGGGAACGGTATCCACCGTCCAATCACACTCCTTTCCTTGAGTTCGTTACCATTATAGAACGAATCGTCCGAGAGGGAAAGCGTAAAAACCAAAAAGAATGAAACAAAAATCGGTAAAAGTTCGTTTGGCGACCAATGCGCGCCCGATATCGCCCGCTATAGCTCCAAATGGACGAATTTTTGTGATACGCGTTATTATCAAATGAAACACGCCTATGCGGGAAGTTGGATTTTGACAAACCCCTGCCGCCGTGTTACCATGATGCCGGACTAACAAAAAGATAGCGAACAACCGCCGGTAAGCGGACGAAACGGAGACACGATCTATGAAGCAGGAACGCGCATTTGCGCATCTTACGATATCAAAGCGGGCGGAAGGCACCGTCAAAGCCGGGCATCCTTGGGTCTACGACACCGAGGTGCAGGGCAACACAGACGCGGTTGAAAACGGCGCGTTGGTCGACGCATTTTCCGAAAAAGGCGCCTATCTTGGAACCGGTTTTTTGAGTAAACACAGCAAAATTCGCCTGCGCCTGCTTTCCAACAACGCAAACGAAAAATTTGACGAGGCGTTTTATTCGCGCAGACTGCGCTATGCGCTGGATTACCGCAAAACCGCGATGGGCGAAGATTACGGTTGTTGCCGCATGATCTTTGGCGAGGCGGATGGGTTGCCGGGACTGACCATCGACTGCTATCATGATGTGCTGGTGAGCCAGGTGCTCTCCGTCGGCATCGAACGCGTGAAAGACATGCTATATCGACTTCTAGTGTCGCTGCTCAAGGACGACGGCATCCTCATCCGCGGCATTTTCGAGCGAAACGAGGTCGGCATTCGTGAACTGGAAGGATTACCGCTGGAGAAAGGTTGGTATCGCGCCGCATTTTTACCGGAACCGCCGAGCCCTAAGATTGAGATTGTCGAAAACGGCATTCGCTACGCCGTGGATGTTGAGAATGGGCAAAAGACGGGGTTCTTCCTCGATCAGAAATACAATCGGCTCGCCGCGGCAAAAATCGCTCGTGGCAAGCGTGTGCTCGATTGCTTTACGCACACCGGCTCCTTTGCGCTCAACGCCGCAAAAGCAGGAGCGGTGCATGTGACCGCCGTGGATGTGTCCGCAGCGGCGGTGGAGATGGCCCGCGAAAACGCCGACAAGAACGGGTTAACCGATAAGATGGACTTCGTCTGCGCGGATGTGTTCGACCTGCTGCCACAACTCATGGAGAAGCGCGATCTATACGATATGATCATTCTCGACCCGCCCGCGTTTACCAAGAGCCGCAAAACCATCGCGGGGGCGGAACGGGGATACAGAACCATCAATTACAATGCCATGAAGCTGCTGCCGCGGGGCGGTTATCTTGCGACGTGCTCCTGCTCGCACTTCATGCCGAGCGAGTTGTTTGAGAAGATGTTGTTGTCCGCCGCGCGGGATGCGGGGGTCGCACTCAAGCTCATCGAGGCGCGCCGCCAGTCGCCGGATCATCCGACGCTGATGCATGTGCCCGAAACGGATTATTTGAAGTTCTATCTGTTTCAGATTGTGTAAAATAGCATGCCGAATATAGAGGATATTTTCGAGTTACTCGATTGGAATAACTGCGAGGAAGATCAAGCGGCAGGAATCGCTATAGCGAACCAACTTGATGATTTTTCTGAACTGTTCCAACCGCTGACTGAGCGTTACAATAAAAACGTATGGGATAATTGCGCCTTGGTGATCGCCTCAAAAACGGACAAACAGCTTTCTCCATATGCGATGCAGTTGTTTAAATGGACCGCGGATTTAAATTGGCCGGGTGCAGTAACCATACTGGAACGCATTAAGAGAATTTCCAGCGGGGAAGTGTTTATTTCAGCCGCTCTTGCGGCAATTCAGCAAGCAGAATCCAAACACAAGATTTCTTGGAAGTGGTACCTCTCTGATCTATTGGAGAGTGAATTCTTTATCAAACATTTGACAGGTGATGTTCTGAAGTTGTTAGAGAGTTATAAGCTTTTAGATCTAGACGCGGATTGATATAACACTTGTTAACAGTTTCTAAATATTGACGCATTCCAATTTTTGTAAAACAAACAAAAATCCGCCTCATCGGCGGATTTTTTTGATGCGCGTTATGCGTTATTGTTCTACGCGGAAACGATAGATGGTATCGGAGGAAAAAACCTCGCCCGCGCGAAGGATGATACTCGGGAAATGCGGGTGATTCATCGCGTCTGCAAAATGTTGCGTCTCCAGACAGAACGCGGGGCGTGGGCCATATTGCACGCCGCCTTTGCCCGCCATATAGGAGAAGTCCGGTGGGGTGAACAGCTGCACACCCGGCTGATCGGTATACACGTCCATCGCAACTCCGCCAACGGGGTCGACGACCGTCGCGACGCGTTCCACGCCGCCTTCTCTGTGCTTGAGTACAAAGTTGTGGTCAAAACCGCCCGCTGCGTCGATGTTTTCAACCTTTGCGTCGATGTCGCGCCCGATGGGTTTGGCCTTCGTGAAATCGAGCGGCGTGCCGAACACGGATACGATCTCGCCTGTGGGAACGACCTCGCGGTCGATGCGGGTGAATTTGTCCGCGTCGATCTGAAGCATCTGCCCAAGCACGGTGCCATTATTTTGCCCTGCGAGGTTAAAGTAGGCATGGTTGGTCATGTTTTGAATCGTGTCCTGATCGCAGTTCAGCATATATTGAATCGAAAGCGCGTTTTCCTCATCCAGCGCGTAGATGACAACGGCGGAGAATGTACCGGGGAAGCCCTCGTCCCCGTCAGGACTGGTCAGAGTGAAGAAGACAGCATCGCCGTCGATCTGCGCCTGCCAAATCTTTTTATCGAAGCCAACGTTGCCGCCGTGGAGGCAATGGTCGCCCATGTTCGCGGCGAGCTTGTACTCCGTGCCGTTGAGCGTAAAGCGTGCGTCTTTGATGCGGTTTGCCACGCGGCCGATGGTAGCGCCGAGGAACATAAAATTCTTTTGATAATCCTCAATCGTGTCGTAGCCGAGCACGACGTCTACCAGTTCGCCATTGCGGTTCGGAACAAACATGGTCTGCCAGGTTGCGCCGTAGTTGAGAAGGCTCGCGGATGCGCCTTGCTTGTTGGTGATGGTATAGCGAAGAACGGCTTCGCCGGATGGCAAATGCCCGAATTCCGAAACAATTACGCTCATGCTGACAAACCTCCAGTTATTTAATGCCGAGCACGGACTTAACCGCGCAAAAGCATATTTTTATCTATTATAATACACACGCGTGTGAGAAAGAAGAGACGTAATCTATTTTTTACCATGAAAGAGAAAAGCTTTATCTTCTTTCATAAAAAATCATCTATCTAAATCCATACAATCTGTTCTCAGCGTCTTTTTTGCGAATCTTAGTTATGGTAAACTATCGCCATGGGAAACACTTGTGATTTAACCGCCCAACAGAAGATAGCCGCGGACAAAACCCGCATCGACACAAAGCATATCGACGTTCTCGACGGCGTGCGTGCGCTGGCGGTCTTCGGTGTGCTTTGGTTTCATTTCTGGCAACAGAACTGGATCATGCCGTATATCGATGTGCCGCTTCTCTCTCGCCTCGGTTTGTCGGGGTCAATCAGCTTGCTTTTCATTCCGCGCGCCGGTTTTTTGTTTGTCGACTGGCTCTTATTTCTCTCTGCGTTTTGTCTCTTTTTGCCGTATGCGCGCGCCGCGCTGGACAAAACCCCGCTGCCAAACGCGAAGCTCTTTTATCAAAAACGCATTGCGCGTATTGTGCCAAGCTACTTCGTGAGCGTACTGCTCATCTTTTTTGTTGTGTCGGTTCCATCGGGCGCTTACCGCACGGTTTGGGAAGGGCTAAAAGACCTGCTCCCGACGTTAACATTTACGCAGACATTGTTTCTGGATGTGCTCATCGGCACCAAGATCAACGGCGTGCTCTGGACGGCGGCGATCGAGATGCAATTTTATATCTTCTTCCCGCTGCTGGCGCGTGCGTTTGTGAAGAAACCCGGTTGGACCTATCTCGGCATGCTCGGCGTTTCGCTGCTTTACCTCTGGGGATTTGCGCTGAAAGACCCTGACAGCATACGCCAGACGGTCAACCAGCTACCTGCGTTCTTTGGCGTATTTGCCAACGGGATGGCGTTTGCGTTTCTTTTTGTTCTCGCGGGGAAATATCTGCGCAGAAGCCCACAGTTGTCTGCGCTGGCGTTGGTTGCGATGATTGCCGGCTTTGTCGTGCTCGCTAACATGTTGAAGGCTGCGCCCGACACGAACCCCGTTCAGATTTGGCAGGCACAAAACCGCTACCGTCTTTCGCTCGTGTTCGCGGTGATTACGGTCTCCGCCGCGCTGACGTTCTCCGCCGTGCGATGGCTGTTTTCCAACGCAGTGATGCGATTTCTTTCGCTGATTTCGTACAACGTTTATATCTGGCATCAATGGATCGCCGTCAGATTTAAGGAATGGAAGATTCCGTTTTGGACAGGGAAGAATCCGCCGAACATGACGGGGGATACGCGCTGGCAATGGACGTATACGGTACTCATCCTCTTGGCGACTTTCGTGCTGGCGATAGCGGCGACGTATCTCATCGAGCACCCCGCCGCAAAGCGAATCATGGCATGGCAGCCAAAAGATAGAAAACGCGAGCCGCTGATTTCGCTGGAAGTGATCGAACCCGATATGGATGAAAGCGAAACAATAACTGAAGACGAACAAACATAGAAAAATAAAAAACAGATACCAGAGGGACACAAACAACAATGAAGCATCATTTTACGCCGAAGGGCGTTTGCCCAAGCAAGATCGAATTCGAACTCATCGACGGAACCCTCCGCAACCTCGCTTTCACGTCGGGATGCGACGGAAACCTGAAGGCGATCGCTAAACTCGTAGATGGCATGGAAGCAGGGCGCGTGGTCGAGCTACTCTCCGGCAACACCTGCGGATACAAGAGTACGTCCTGCGCCGACCAACTCTCCCGCGCCATCGTAGAGGCGCAGAAGCAAGAAATGGACGCTTAATCGACCGCGATCACGTTTCATGATTGTGTTCCATGCGAACTGAAGATATAATGAACTATACTCACAGGCAATTTATGTATGCGAGTCAAATCAATATTTTCAGAAAGTAGGGCGGACACATGAAACGGATTTTCGTAGTAATTGCAGTTTGCCTCTTACTCACCTGTGCCTGCGCACCAACCGTGCCGGCAAACGCACCCGCACCAATTGCAACAGAGGCGCCAGCGCCAAGCAGCGTGCCGACGCCGGAACCAACGCCGGAACCGACGCCGGAGCCGATAGGAGTAGCGCCGATCGATCTTTTCGGTACGCCATATAATCTGTTTGCTGACATTACGTTTCCGGACGGGTATACCATTTACGGCGCGCGATTTGACAGCGCGCAACCGGAAAAGGGACTCAACGATCGATATGCGCTTTATCTCACTGCCGCTGGGGAGCGCACAGAAACTGTGCGATACATTGCGGGGATTCTGGGAATCACGGATGAAGCTGCCATAACCGGATACGCGGAAGCCATCACGCGCGACGGATACGTAGACATGACGGGAACTTATGCGGGTGCACCTGCTTTTTCGCAGCTGAAACAGACAATGGCGGGGTATGATAACGACGAGTGTACGGAAGTGGACGGCTGTCGCGTGGAGCTTTCGGTAGAGACCAGCGCAGCGCAGTCGGATCTATGCAAAACACTCGTTTTGGCGAACAACAACCGCATGATGATGGGAACCTTGGCAGATCGCTTCCCGGATAACGCGATCAATCAAAAATCACTCAGTTGCTTTGTGAACGCGCAGAAGCCGGAAAGAACCGAGTTTTACGTGATCTATCAAGTTCCGGATGCAGCTGCGTTGGAAAACGAGATTGCGTCGCAACTCAACACAACCTGGCACGACGAAGAAAACAATAGTTTGGGGCTTTCCTACGGGAGAATTCAATGTGATTTGCGTTTTGACAAGAACAGCAATCTTGTTAACGAAAAATTGAGGCCGAACGACAACAATGAGGCGGCTGGCACATTTACGCTCTCCGAACAATCTCTGACAAAACTTGGTTTTCAGGATTATTCAAAAGACGGGCTTGCAATCTATGAAGACAAGAAACAGAATATTCAGGTTGCGATCGCTCACCCGGAATGGCACCATGTAGAAGACTGGAATCTGCTCATCCTCTGCGAATCGAATGGATATCAGATTATGCTACAATACTTTGAGAAGGAAGAACGGATCATGATCTCGGGGTCTCAAGGAGATCAGATGGTAGGCAGCAATCTTGACCTGAAGACAAATACGTTTGACGCGGGTTTCCCGAAACAGGAGCAGATGCAAGCGTGCTTTACCGGCGTATTGGGCAGCGCGGAGGGCGACGTGCGAGAGCGCGTGCTCGCAATCTTTACGAATCTGTTGCAGGAACGCTTTGGCATGACCTGGCAGGAGCTATACGCCTTGCCGGTTTATTAAATCAATTATATCTTGTGCGGAAGAGCCGCGCAAAGAAAAGGCGGTAAAACACTATGGATCAACCAATCAGAACGCCGTATTCAAAAGACGGTTACATCATAGACCAGGCAAGAGTGACCGACATTCGCTATGGTGCGCTCACGAGCGACATCAATGGTTGCGGCTGGATTGCGGAGTTTAATTTCCTCAAGCGCATGGGACAGAGCGTGAGCGAAAAAACGCTGGCGGGCGAACTCATCCGGCATACGGTCTTTCGCGGTTTGGCGGGGACGGATCTCTTCCGCCTGCGCCGCCACCTCAATCGGCACGGCTACCGCATGCCAATCGTGTTTCGCTGGAATAAAAAAGCGCGCCTGCCCGAGGGGACAAGCGCGGGGATCATCTGGTATTGCCACAAGGATGGGTTTCATTTCGTTACTTTCTACGCGGACGAGACCATTTCGCCGACAAACGACGGGGAAGCGCGGTTTCGCTTTCTCAACGGTCACGCGGGGAAAGAAAGCCACTTTGACACGATGCGCGGTTTTTTAACACACAACAATGTGATACCGTTCGCGTTGATCCTTGTTTGGCCGGGAAAATCCGAATAACGTGCCGGAATCGCGGAAAAATCGTGGCAAGCTGATTATTCAGCCGTCAGAAAATCCAGCAGCATCGGATTGAGCAACTTGTAATCACGTAAAACAAAATCATGACTGCCTTGCGGAAAGATGACCGTGAGGCAGTTTGTGTTTTGTTCACCCAACGCGTTGAGAGACGCCTTCATCTCCGCGGTCTCGCCCTTGGCGCACATGGCGAGCATGGGAATCTTCACGGATGAATACCCCGTGAGGTCGCTTAGGTAGATGCGGTTTGCGTAAAAGCCGACATACGTTTCCTTTGAGATGCGCGGGCTGTATGCGACGAGCTGATCCGTCTGCTCCTGCGTCAGACCCCAATACTTTGCCTGCATGCGCAAGAGAGACGCACTCTTGATGGCGCCGTAGGACATTTTTGCCATGCTTGCAAAGAGGCGCACGTTGGCTTGAGTCGAGATGAGCCAGGCACTTAGGAACACGGCGCGTGAGAAGAGATTCTCGTGTTCACAGACAAGCTTGACCGCGAGCTGTGCTCCGATGGAATGCCCCATCAATAGAACCTTGCCTGCGCCCAGCGACGCGATCCAGATAGCGAGCGCGTCCACTGTCGCCTGTGGGTCATAGGCTT
>Ga0302297_1000240_pt1 | contig 14019 bp, 10 predicted proteins | sample III_Fen_N3_2_FD_202094 | JGI IMG/M metagenome (GOLD analysis project Ga0302297, IMG submission 202094) | Peat permafrost microbial communities from Stordalen Mire near Abisko, Sweden - III_Fen_N3_2 | ecosystem: Environmental > Terrestrial > Soil > Wetlands > Permafrost | place: Sweden: Abisko...
CGCCTAGGCGACGCACGACGACATTTGCGTACTCGGCAAACCACTCTGAAATATTGGGATGCGTCCATCCGCCTAGATCTTGCAAGGCTTGTGGCAAGTCCCAATGGTATAAGGTTGGAAAAGGCTTAATGCCTTTCTTCAATAGTTCATCTGTTAAGCGATCATAAAAATCAAGGCCCGCGGTATTTACTGCCCCTGTGCCTTGAGGAAATATGCGAGCCCACGCAATAGAAAATCGATACGCATCAAAGCCGAGCCCTTTCATCATGCTTACATCAGATTCGATGCGGTTGTAGTGATCACAAGCAACATCGCCATTGCTCTGATCTAAAATTTTGCCAGGTGTACGACAAAAAGTATCCCAGATCGAAGATCCCTTGCCATCTTGCGAAGCACCTCCCTCTATTTGAAAAGAAGAAGTCGCTGCACCCCAAAGCATTTTTTTTGAGTTTGACATATTCACCTTGAAAAATTTACGGCTGCCCTGACGTCCAACAAGCAAGTCCAGCGACTTCGCTTATGCGGTACCCATTCCCGTTGATCAACTTTGCTTGATTCAATTCACGAATAAAAAGACGCCAAGTAAGTGATCCATTTTTTGAGACTACAATAATGGGTTCGCCCTTCTGCTCATATTGATTATTCACACTACGTAAGCTATCAGCAATATTGGATAAATCCACATGAAGACCCGCCGGCAATCCAGGCGTACCAACAAATTGCGTTGCTTTGTGAATTTGTGAATGCACAGTATCACGTTCATTCCAAGACTCCGTTTGGAAGGGCATACATTCTTGCATTCCACGAATATCATAGTGCGAAAGTGAATCCACAGCTCGCCAAGTATAGGACTGCACCGGTGCAACCTTGGAAGCATCAACACCTACTTGTGCCAAGAAGTCTTGACCATGATTGTACGAGTTCAATGAGTCCAACCTTTTGAGTTGCTGTGCAGAAAGCCAATGAGCAAGCGATTCTTTTCCAAATCGGTAAGACAAATAATCCACGAGCTCTTTGACCTGAGCGGCATCCTTGGCATTCAATGCATTCCAAGAACCCGCCTTGGCAACAATGTTATCTATACGATGAGCTTGGCTTGCACGCGCAATTCCGCTAAGTCCATATTCACCCAAACCAAATCCAACGCACACACCGAATTCAAGAAGTAAGACAACCAGCAGCGCCCGCGCGCCCTTGTATGCCAGGGTTAGCGAGCCTATGACTACAATTAATACAGCGGCAAGCATTGCGATTCTTGATTCAGTCCATCCATAATCAGCGATTCTGCGCTGTAAGGAAATTGCGAATAAAAGAAAAGGAACGACAAAACTATATGCGAATAATTTTGCCCATATTCTCTTGGGTTCTGGATTTAACCACGCAAAAAGAATACTGACTCCAAGCCCTACGGAACCATAGCCTACCACCATCGATGAAATCACTCCGCGCGGCAATTCCCAAGCAAGTAAGATTTTTCCAGCGTATGCCAAAATCACCAAAAAATACACGAGCAGCAGCGGACGCCCCACCCATTGAATCAGTCGTGAAAGCAACTGTAGCCCTTGATCTTGCAGTTCTAACAAGTCCCATCGCTCGACCAAAGAGCCCAATAGATACGTGAGGCCAAAGAGAAAGCCAGCCACTGTCATCACATACCAGTACACGTTTCCATCAATGTTCACGTCGAAAAGCACATCCACGGATCGGAGAGTCGCCGAAATACCACCCGCAAGAATTCCGCCCATAGCACAGGCAGTTACAACGGAAACAAAAATTTGCGAAAGCCATTCATGTAATGCACCCACTCGCCACCAGCTTCTTGTCCGAGCTAAAACCAAAAGCAAAAGCGCACCTGTAAAGATTGCCATGGACTGAGTCCAAACAATTGCAGGAACAATCCCTAAAGAGCTTTTCGCATAGATCCAGAATCCGTAACTAATTCCGCATAACAACGCCCCAACACCAAGAGCGTTCACTCGTTTGGGATGCATGCCATCGCGAGCAGCGACACCTTGTGCAATAAAGAGCAGAAGAGCAAGCAAGGTTCCCGATAAGCTCGCTGCAAAAACATCGCGTTCATGCGCTACCGAGAATCCATAATGGATATTGAGAATCATTAATGCAGAGGCAACAATGGCGGCGACCCATGCAAGGGGAAACTGCTGCACACCTTGTTGCAAAAGATGTGCGCCACCAGCAAGCCTTGAGCGAAGCCACGAAATGATCATGGGACTAAGGTAGAATTTACCGGACAACAGATTAACGGCTCTTAGGGCATGAATGGTTACAGCCGTAACAGCGAATCGACTCTTGGGCTCTATTTACGAAATGGCAGCCACATCAACGCTCACACGCATACTCTGCTTGCCACCACCACTAACTAGGCCGCGCAAGGGGCTAATGTCTGCAAAGTCGCGTCCAAAGGCAAGGGTAATGTGCTGCTCACCAGGAATCAAATTATTCGTCGGATCATAATCTTTCCAACCCGCAATGGGGTCAAAAGCCTGCACCCAAGCATGGCTTACGTCAGCGCCCACAAGCTTAGGTTTCCCAGGCTTTGGCAGCGTTTCAAGATACCCGCTCACATAGCGCGCAGGAATTCCTAAGTGCCGTAATGCAGCAATCATCAAGTGCGAAAAGTCTTGGCAAACACCTTCCTTGCGTTGCAATAAATCAAAAACAGTCGTGTGAATATTGGTGGCTCCCGCTTTGAATTTCCACTCGCGAAAGATCTGTTCCATGAGAACCTGAGCACAGGCATGTGGCCCCAGATGCCCGTCGCGCAAAGGGGCGGTCAATTGTTCGATTTCGCTACTCCACACCACATGCCGCGAAGGAAATGCAAAAATCTGCGCCTCGCGATTTTGCTTATTTCGCAAATCCGTTTGCAAAGCATGAGCTTCTACAAGGCTTGCACAGCCTTGAGTCCAAGTTCGAGCACGCACTTCTAACTCCAGCGCAAGTGTCACTTCAAACACCAAATGAGGAAACGTCACGGTAAAATCGTAAAGGCGATTCCCAAGTCCATCAGACAATTCACGAGCCGTTTCTGGTTCTGGCGAAACAGTTAGACTTTCTTGCAAAATATTTTGATACGCGAGAGGGCGCGGTAGCTGCATGCAGAGGTTGCGGCTACGGCTTACGTTATTTTCGTAAGAATAATAAGTGCTGTGACGAACACGAAATGTACGCATAATTACCCTTGCAGCCAGCCCGGCGTTGTTTGCGCAACGAAGTAAGAATCATGCAATGCAGAATCGAATTCTTCAAGCATCGCGGGCAATTCATCGATATCTTCAAGCGCAAGATTTGACAGCAAACGCAGCGCCAAAGCCTCAGGCCGACCGCGCGAATTTTGCTTCGACCGAGGTAATCGTTCAAGCAACGCCAAAACGCTTTCCACTGTACTCGCAAGGGAACGTGGTCGACGCGTATCGTTTACTGCTTGTTGCACCACATCTTCGCCAATCAGCACAAGGCTTGGCGGCGCACCTTGATCTACCTCTAGAATCCCTCTAAGCTCTGTTGGATTCGCAAACGCACGCACGCTCTGCAACGTAAGTAACGCTAAATGCAGCCACTCGCACTTACGACCAAGCTCCGTAAAAATTCTACGCGGATCATCTTGCGACCAATCATTGAACGTCGAAGAAAGCGCCCGCAACTGCATTGCAAGCGTATCGAGATTGCGTACCAGTTCAAGTGAATTCTCAGCATTCGACGGTTCTGCTAAACGCTGCATGATTCCCATCGCTTCCGATCCAATAACTCCTCGCAAAGAGCGACCATTCCACACTAACCAGTAAAGATCAAATGCAATACTACCCGTTGACTCTGTCGAAAAAGTTACGGCAGATAACTGTTCTTTAAACTGCTGCGATCCCTTATTCCACAAGCCTCCGCTAGCACACGACAACGCCATAGAAAGTTCTGCGGAAATTTGAGATTCCGATTCAAGCGCAAGAACTTCACGTAACCTACGAATCAGCACCAAGGCTCTTTCTAAATAGCGACCGGCCCAAAATAAGCTCTCTGCAGCAGCAGCGGGCAGTGGCGCATTACCACCTTGTGCGCCTACCGATAAAACAGCATCACGATTAAGACGTTCTCGTTCTGGCTCGCTGCTAATAATCCAAGTGTCTTTTGAGATTCCACCATCTTGGTTACTCACCACCAATTCATGCTCGCTTGCGCCAATGCGCGTAAGGCCTCCGGGCATGACTCGATAACCAGTTTGCGGATTACCACATGCAAAAGTTCGCAGCACCATGTGTCGATCAACCTTGAATCCACCTTGCCACGCGGGCACAACAGAATGCAAACATTCCTCTTGCCCCACCCACAACGAAGGGTTCGCTTCGATACGTGCACGTAGATCCGATAAGGCCGCGCGGTCGAGACTGCTTGCAAGAATACTGGGTTGATCTGGGCTTGGGTAAATATTTTTGATGACCATGCGCGGCAAATTTGCCAATACATTCTTGAGCCCTTCACTAGAGCCGCACCAGCTTGTAGAAAGAGAAGGCAAAATCAAATCTTCACCCAATAAGTGCCTACAAATATTGGGCAAAAATGCGAGGAGCCCTGGGCTATTTAATACTCCCGCACCCAATGGATTCACCACGGTTACAGTACCAGCCTGCACAGCTCGCACAAGGCCTGGAACGCCAAGAAGAGAATCGTGCTTCAAGTACAAAGGATCACACCAAGCATCATTCACACGCCGCAAAATCACATCGACAGGTCGATCTCCACCTACGGCGCGCACCCAAATTTTATCGCCACGTAACTCTAAATCTTGCCCACGCACCAAGGTCAAACCCATATAGGTCGCAAGGTATGAATGCTCAAACCAAGTTTCATGCCCTGGCCCTGGAGACAACAAAACCACATGTGGATTTTCTACGCCTGCAGGAGCAGACACCCGTAGCTCTGCACGCAATGCTCTAAACCAATGCACTAAGCGATGCACTCCCGCCTCGCGATACAGGCTCGGAAAAACCTTAGCCATTAACACGCGATTCTGTAATGCATACCCAGCCCCAGAAGGGTTCTGCACTCGATCCGCAAGCACACGCCATTGCCCATCGGGACCGCGCGTTAAATCAAAACCGGAAAGTGGGATATGCGATGTTGCACTCAATTCCGGAGGGCACGCAGAAGGAAGCCATTCGGGATGTCCAAAGACAAATTCTGGGGGTAAAATTCCTTCGGCAATTAAGCGTTGAGGGCCATATATATCCTTGAACAACAAGCTTTGCAGCTCTGCCCGTTGAATCAACCCGCGTTCAAGAGTTGCCCACTCACTACTCGAAATGACCACCGGCAAAATATCAAGAGGCCAATCTTTTTCATGAGCCTCGCTGTAAATGTTGTAGGTAACTCCATTCTCACGCAACAACGCATTCAATTCATCTTTGCGCGTCGATAGTTCCGTTGGCCCCATACTCTGCCAAGCGTTGTACAAGTAGCTCCAGTGCGCGTACACCTCACCATTGGGCGCGCGCATTTCCTTCCATGCAATAGGAATTGCTGGTGGGTTCACTGTGCGTTCCCTTGCGACGAATGTGTTGCAGGCGAGCCATTGAAAAACGTATGAAATACCGCTTCACCGACCTGGTTCAAACTGATCTGCAACTCGTTCATAAATTCATGCGTTCCCGTCTTGAATACTTCATCAATTGTCGTGAAACGCAAACGCGCAAGTAACTGACCAACCTGCTTGGCTGCTTGATTCGGAAAACGCAAAACATCCATAGGAGTCTCACCCGAAAGCAATTGCACAGTCTGGTCAGCTTGAATCAAACAATGCAGCATAGACCGCGGAAAATACTTGTCGAACAAAAGAAAATTCAAAACATTTGCGGCCGTAATTTTGTGCATTTGTTGACGGAACATAGTCAAGCCAGAAACACTGCGCAGCAATGCTTCCCAGCCTAGCACATCAACGGAACCACCGACATCAGCGAGCGACGGAAGTAATAGAAAATACTTTACATCTAATATTCGAGTCGCCTTATCTGCTCGTTCCAAGTGAATCGCCAATTGGCAAAAATGCCATGGATCTGTCTGCGAAAAACAACTATGCAAAGTGCCGTGGATGCGCTCTTGGGCAATGCGCAATTCGGTAAAGAACGGCAAGGGATCTGCGAGCACTGCTTGTTGGTCAACGCTTTGCACGTAATGGTAAGCGCTGTTGATCGCTTCCCAAATTTCAATCGGCAACTTTTCGCGCACAGCTCGCGCATTTTCACGTCCTTGAATCAAGCATGAAAAAATCGAATTTGGATTATCTTCACGCAAACAAAGAAACTGCAAAATATTTTCTCGCGTAGCTTCCGAGTACAGCGAATTAAACAAGGGCAAATCACCAGTGACTTCAATCATGGGCAACCACTGGGAAGCCAAGTCGGGAGAGCGTTCAAGCACCAAAAAGTGATTAACACTCAGCATGCGACGCACATCATCAGCACGCTCTAAATAGCGACACATCCAGAACATATTTTCAGCAACACGACTTAGCATGGCAAATCCTCCTGCAGCACCCATGTATCCTTACTTCCACCACCTTGACTCGAATTCACGATCAAGGAACCCTTGCGCAGAGCTACGCGCGTAAGGCCTCCGGGCAAAACCCAAGTTTGATTTTTCCCGCTAAGTACAAAGGGCCGCAGATCCACATGACGACCTTCAATCCCTGTGTCTAAAAGGGTTGGCACCCGCGACAATGCCAACACAGGCTGCGCGATGTAATTACGCGGATCCGCTTCGATACGAGTAAGCAATTCGGCAAGTTCAGCCTTGGTGGCCTTGGGCCCAATCACAACACCATACCCGCCCGACTCGCCCGCAGGCTTTACCACCAGCTCTGCCAAGTGTTCGCGCACATAGGCTAACGACTCTGGCTCAGAGCACAAGTATGTGGGCACGTTGTTTAGAATCGGTTCTTCGTTCAAGTAATAACGAATAATACGAGGCACGTACGCATACACCACCTTATCGTCCGCCACGCCTGTCCCTGGTGCATTCACAATCGACACCTTGCCCTTGCGGTAACTGTCCATGATCCCAGCAACGCCAAGCATTGAATCGGCTCTGAATTCGCGTGGATCTAAGAATTCGTCATCGACTCTGCGGTAGATCACATCTACTCGCTGTAAGCCTCGCGTAGTTCGCATCATCACATAATCATTCACCACCACAAGATCACGACCTTCAACCAGCTCTACTCCCATCTGCTGCGCAAGGAAGGAATGTTCAAAATACGCAGAGTTGTAAGAGCCTGGAGTCATCACGGCAACGGTCGGTTGCGAACAGCCTTCTGGAGCTACACTCATCAGCGTTTCTAGCAGGCGACTCGGGTAATCACCCACTGGGCGAATCGCATACTTTTCGAACAATTGCGGAAGGCTTTTCTTGAGCACTTCGCGCGAACCCAACACGTAGCTCACTCCAGAAGGGGTGCGCAAATTGTCTTCCAGTACATACAAAGTACCATCGCCGCCACGCACCAAATCCATGCCCGAAATATGGCACCACACACCTCCAGGCGGCTTAAGCCCTACGCATTGAAGAGTGAAATACTTAGAGGTGCGAATCACTTCTTCGGGAACTATTCCATCGCGCAAAATTTTGCCTTCCCCATACAAATCTGCGATGAATAAATTCAGAGCAGTGATGCGCTGAATTAAGCCCTTTTCAATGCGATCCCATTCTGACTTCGGCACAATACGAGGAATGACATCGAAGGGAAATATTTTTTCCTTGAGCCCCTTGTCTTGGTAGTGATTAAAGGTGATGCCCATGCTGCGCAACGTGTGCGTTGCAAGGATTTCACGTTCGCGCAAATCGGTAAGCCCTAGTTCAGTAAGCCTCTCGACTAACATGCGTGCCACTGGCCTTGGCACTCCGTTTGGCAAGATCAGTTCATCGTAAAAGGACTCTGCATCGTAACTTGAAAATGGCATAGTTGACCCCGTTTACCCGAACTTTCGCGAGAAACGTGCCAGTACGAGCACATCACTTTTTTTGATGAATATCGCTTAAATTCGTAAATATTACGCACAAATCTTCATTAGTGAAGACACTATTGTAGTTATTATCGCAATCAACTTCGAGAAATTCACCAACCCACTCACATTTATTTGCTCTCTTGTGCACTAATAATGTATTGTTCATCTGTGCAGCATAAACTGGAACTATTAGCAGCCGCAGCGAAGTACGACGTATCTTGCTCATCGAGCGGAGGAAGCCGAAACACACCGCAGGGCGGTATGGGGAACAGCGCTCCTGCTGGCATTTGTCATTCGTTTACCGAAGACGGCCGGTGCGTCTCCCTTCTCAAATTATTGCTCACCAATGTCTGTATATACGACTGTGCATACTGCATCAATCGTCGCACTAACGATATTCCCCGCGCAACCTTTAAGGTCACCGAGATTGTGTCGCTCACTATGGAGCTTTACAAGCGCAATTATATCGAAGGCTTGTTTTTAAGTTCGGGTGTTATTCGCAACGCAGACTACACAATGGAAGCCATGCTCCGCGTTGCAAAAAGCTTACGTGAAGAACATCTTTTTGGCGGATATATTCATCTCAAAGCAATTCCAGGAGCAAGCCCAGAACTCATTGCACAAGCAGGCCTCTACGCGGATCGCATGAGCGTGAACATTGAAATTCCTTCGGAGTCTTCGCTGCAATTACTCGCTCCTGAAAAATCTTTTTCCTCTGTCTTTACTCCCATCTATCAAATTCGGGAAGGCATCGCTGCGGCAAAATCAGTTCCGCGCATTGGGTGGGGAAAGAGCTTGCAAAAGCAACAACGCTTTGTGCCAGCAGGGCAAAGCACCCAAATGATTGTGGGTGCGAGCCCTGAAAATGACTTGCAAATTCTGAGCTTGGCATCGAATCTTTACAATCAACAACAACTCAAGCGTGTCTATTATTCGGGCTATGTGCCTGTGAATGCAGATCGCCGCTTGCCCGTTCTGCAAACTAGCGTCCCATTGCGCCGAGAAAATCGCCTGTACCAAGCCGACTGGCTGATGCGCTTTTATCATTTCCGCTACGATGAATTTGTAGACAAATCAACTCCATATCTCGATCAAGACTTTGACCCCAAACTGGCGTGGGCACTTCGGCATCCAGAAGTATTTCCTATTGATCTTGATCGCGCAGATTACGAAATGATTTTGCGCATCCCAGGCATTGGTGTTCGCTCTGCAAAGCTTATAATACAAGGCCGTCGCTTTGGTCGCATTCGGCTTGAGCATTTGAAGCGAATGGGAGTTGCTCTCAACCGTGCAAAATTTTTTATTGCAGATATGGAACTGCCACGCTCGTTGCAACGTCTATACCCAGAACAAGTCAAACGCATTTTACTCCCACCCGCAAAGTCAAAGCAAATTTCCTTTTTGGAGCACAGCTCACAAATTCTTCTTCCCGGTTCACTGGCTTCTTAATGTAACGGCATCTTATGAATCTCTGCACCCAATCTACCGCGATCCTATATGACGCAAGCTTTGACGGCTTACTCACCGCAATCTTTGAAGCAACGCGCCTGCATATTCAGCCTTCTCGAATTATTGCCGAGGAGCGTTATGAAGCCGAATTGTTTGAAGAAATTCACGCTGTGACAACGGATGCAAATAGCGCAGAGCGTGTTTGGAATGCCCTTGAGAAACGAGCTGGGCGAGACTGTGCAGGTATGTTGCGTGGTGCATTTCTTTCTGAGATTCCCGGAATTGAAATGGATATTTGGCATTACCAGCGCAAGCTTTTTGCGGATAAGTCTGGCATGTATTCCCAAAACATTTTAGATGAACACGCCCACAAACTTTTGCAAACAGCAAACAAAGTCAAGCAAGAAGCCCATCTACTTACTGGCTTCGTGCGCTTTCAGACAACACAACAAGGAATATCATTTGCTGCAGTGGAGCCAACGTATAATGTTGTTGAATTACTCGCGCCTCATTTTTGCAACCGCTTTCCCAATCAAGATTGGTTGATCGTGGATGCGCGCCGTGGTTGTGCAATCCATTATGAACACGGAGAATTGCGGAGCGTTCATCTTACTCCAAGCGATTTGCCGTTGATGCAAGGAAGTCTTAAAAACGAGCTGATCGATGAAGATGAGCTGCGTTTTCGTGACCTTTGGAAGACATACCACGTTGCCATCAACATCAAGGAACGCCGCAACATTCGACTCATGACTCGCCTGCTGCCTCGTAAATACTGGAAATACCTACCAGAAAAAGCATCCTCTTTTGTATAGCAGACCGCTTAATCGGCTAATTTTAGCGTTAATACAGATATACTATGGATGATTTTACGCATAATTACTGCATGAATGGTCGATTAGTACGCAATAAACTAAATATTCTAAATAACACTCGCCTAGGCCGTTTTACGGTAGTTACCGGAGCCCGCCAAGTGGGAAAGAGTACCCTTGTGCAAATGACTTTTCCAGACACGCCCATTCTTCGCTTTGACTCCATGGCCGAACGAGCTGCGTACCAAGAGTTGACCCCTGCTGATTGGATTTCACGCTATCGCACAGTCATTCTTGATGAGGTGCAAAAGGCTCCGCAAATATTTGACACTCTCAAAAGCTGTTTTGATCAAGATTCTGATTTACGCTACGTATTGCTCGGATCGAGCCAAGTGATGTTTATGCAAGGCGTGCGCGAGACGCTTGCTGGTCGCGTAGCTTTACTGAAGCTCTATTCATTTACGCTTCCTGAACTCATGGATCGTGGCGAAGTGGAACCCCAATCGCGCTTCATTGAACTCCTTGCTACCCCGCATCAAGCAACCTCAATTCTTGACGCGATGCTTGACCCAGTCATAGCACTTTCGGATCGCGAGGCTATTGCAAAACATTGGTTTGACTATTTGCTGCGATGGGGCGGGATGCCTGCATTACTCGATCCACAAATGAACAACCAAAACCGCATGGATTGGCTCAGGGATTATCAAGAACTCTATTTACAGCGCGACCTCGGTGACCTCGCCCGTCTTTCAGACTTAGAGCCATTTGCGCGCACACAAAAAATTGCGGCTTTGCGCACGGGTGAGTTGGTGCAGTTTGCAGCACTCGGTGCTCAAGCAGGCGTTGCTGCGAATACAGCCAAGCGCTACCTACAATATTTAGAACTCAGCTATCAGATTATTTTGCTGCAGCCTTGGTTCCGCAATACCGAAAAGCGTTTGAGCAAAATGCCCAAGCTTCATTTTTTAGACAATGGTGTGCGGCGCGGAATCCTACGGCGCACAGGCGAAGTGGATGGTCATGAGTTTGAAAGTACTCTTGTTGCGGAAACGATTAAGCAGGCAAATTTCGTAAACCCTGGCGCAGAATTTTCGCACTTGCGCACTTCGGATGGGCGCGAAGTTGATCTGCTCATGGAGCTTGAGAATGGCTACTACGCTTTTGAATTCAAGCTATCCGAACATACGGTCGATGGCGACGCGCGACACCTGCGCGACCTTTCTTCCATTTTGGATAAACCTCTCTTAGCGGGCTTTGTATTGAGTCGCGACCCTAAGGCGCGCCGCTTAAGTAATGGACTCGTGGGCGAACCTATTTACGCAATTCCTTCCTGGCGCTTTTTTGGTTGAAACAATGAAAAAAACTCCTCTGCAAATTCTGCGCGATGTCTTTGGCTATGCAAGCTTTCGCAGCATTCAACAAGAAATTATGGAGCACGTGGTTGAAGGCGGAAGCGCATTTGTGCTAATGCCCACGGGCGCAGGAAAATCCTTGTGCTTTCAGGTGCCCGCATTGATTCGGCCTGGGGTGGCCATTGTGGTTTCTCCGCTGCAAGCGTTGATGGACAATCAAGTGCAAGCCTTGCGGCAGAACGGTGTGCGGGCTGGCGCGTTTCATTCTGGATTGAGCAGCGCCGAAGCTATGCGAGTTCGCAGTGCGCTTGAACAAGGGGAACTCGACCTTCTTTATATTTCACCCGAACGCTTTGTAAACGATTGGTTTCCTGAGATGCTCTCCAAATTACAGGTGAGCTTATTCGCGATTGACGAAGCACATTGCGTAAGTCAATGGGGGCATGATTTTAGGCCTGAATTTTTACAGCTTGCTCGCATCTTTGCATTACATCCAAGTGTCCCTCGCATTGCTCTGACCGCCACCGCGGATGCACCCACACAAGCTGATATCATGGCGCGCTTAGGCCTGCAAGATGCTCGCGTATTCAAAACGGGATTTGATCGTCCAAACATTCGTTATCGCATCGTCAACAAAAAAGATCCTCACGATCAGCTGCTTCGCTTTTTGCGCGAGGAACACCAAGGCGAGACAGGCATTGTATACCGCACCACCCGCAAGAGCGTCGAAGAAACCGAAAAATTCTTGCGTAAAAATGGAGTGAATGCGTTTGCATACCATGCAGGCCTTGGCGACCGCGTACGCTCTAAAAATCTGGATACTTTTTTACAAGAGGATGGTGTGGTGATGGTGGCCACTATCGCTTTTGGAATGGGCATCGACAAGCCCGATGTGCGCTTTGTTGCTCACTTAGATTTGCCCAAGAATGTGGAGTCGTACTATCAAGAAACAGGCCGCGCAGGCCGCGACGGCTTACCCAGCAATGCTTGGATGTGCTATGGTATGAAGGATTTGATGTTGCATTTGCAACTGATTGCAAGCTCCGATGCAGACGAAACTTACAAGCAGGTGCTTCGGCGCAAACTCGATGCACTGCTCGCCATTTGCGAAACGACAGGTTGCCGACGCCAAGCGCTGCTGGCCTATTTTGGTCAAGAGCTTGCGGAGCCCTGCGGCAACTGCGATACATGCCTTGAACCTGTGCAAGGCTGGGACGCGACCATACCTGTGCAAAAGGCTTTGTCGGCCATGGTGCGCACCGGCGGCTGGTTTGGCAACAAGCACATCATTGATATTTTACAAGGCGAAGCCACCGACAAGGTGAAAGAACGTGGGCACCATGAGTTGCCAACTTTTGGGATCGGCAAAGATCTGGATGTTCGCACTTGGGGCTCCATTCTGCGACAAAGCGTTGCACAGGGTTACGCCTCGCCACCCGAGGAACGCGCATGGTCTTTGCTGCCCACGCCCACGGGCATGGAGGTTCTGCGTGGCAAGCGCATGGTGACTCTGCGTGCTGAACCAGAAAGAGCAAAGACAGACCGCAAGAAAAAACGTGCAAAGAGTATACTCTCCCAAGACATGAATGATTTGGATGCAGAACTTTTCAGCACGTTGCGCCAACTGCGTTCACGCCTCGCCAAAGAGCACCAGGTGCCTGCCTACGTAATTTTCCCCGATGCGACCTTGCTCGACATGGTGAGCAAAAAGCCCACGACCGAAGCCGGTCTATTGGAAGTCAGCGGCGTGGGACCACGCAAGGCCGAACGCTACGGCCAAGAATTCTTGCAGATGATTCAGTCGCAGTAAGCCTCTATTCCATTTCTTCGAGGCGCTTACCCTTCGTTTCCTTCACGAACATCGCCACAAAGAAGAACGACAATACGGCAAACAACGTGTACAAACCATATGCCGCAAACAATCCGAAGGCAGTCAAGATGATGGGGAACGTCATAGTAATCGCAAAGTTTGCCACCCATTGCGCCGATGCTGCGGTGGATATGGCGGCTCCGCGAATCCGATTATTGAACATCTCACCAAGCAACACCCAGACAACAGGCCCCCACGATACGCCAAAGCAGAAGATGTATAGATGAGCAGCAACCAACGCCAAGACAGCCTGCGTTGAGCTCATCGCAATCACACCATCAGCACCCTTGGAGAGCGTAAATAGAACAGTCAACATGCCTAGCGTTATGGCCATGCCAGCAGAACCAGCCAACAACAAGGGTTTGCGGCCAATACGGTCTACCAAGGAAATCGCAACCAGCGTCGATACAATATTCACTGTACCAGACAGCACATTGATGAGCAAAGCCTTCGACTCGCCAAAACCCGCGGTCTGCCAAAGCACAGATCCATAATAGAAGACCACATTGATTCCCACAAACTGCTGA
>Ga0302297_1000249_pt1 | contig 13690 bp, 9 predicted proteins | sample III_Fen_N3_2_FD_202094 | JGI IMG/M metagenome (GOLD analysis project Ga0302297, IMG submission 202094) | Peat permafrost microbial communities from Stordalen Mire near Abisko, Sweden - III_Fen_N3_2 | ecosystem: Environmental > Terrestrial > Soil > Wetlands > Permafrost | place: Sweden: Abisko...
ACGCCGTTGCAAGCGGAGACCTGCAGATTGAATAAATAGCGGCAGAACCACTCAACGCCGACCAGCAGCTCACCGTTTCTATGCAATGCCTCGCAATACATGCTGCGCAGATCACCATCGATCACACAACCGATGCTGCCGCGCGCAAATTGGAGCACTCTTCCGTCCTTTAGCGTAACGACGGCGGTCAGCGTATCTTTGCCGGGCTCAACTGTTGCTCCAAACACATTGCATAGGAAGGACAGCGGCGCGCAGAGATATTCGCCGCGCACCTTGATACCGCCGTTTAAGCCGTGATACTTTAGCTTCTGCCAGCGCACCACCGGAGTGGTCAGGTCGCTTACTCCGTTGTCAAACCACGCTTTGTCGCAGCCTTCGGTAAACGCGAGGCCAAACTTGTCTCCAACGCGCGGCAGGATAGAATCCGTCTGCACGATGGTACCGTCTTTCTCGCGCCGGGTACCAGAGAACAGATAATCCCAATACAGAAACGCCTCGTCCAGTGTCTGCCCGTGATCGCGGTTCTTGATGTCCAGATACACGAGATCCGCTTTCTTTCCTTTATAAAACGCAAAGTTGTCTTCGCCGATGATGCTGATTTGCGGCACATGCTCGCACTCGTTGAGCTGCATCCAGTAGAAGCGGTTGTATTTGTTGGTGGTGAACTCGCTGTAATTCTTGCCCGGTGGCGTGCCGTTCTTTTCCGGGCGCGAATGCCAAACGGTGAGATGCCCACCTTTGTTCTTGATGTTTCCTTCTTCGTCGAAGAGTAAATTGAGTCTGGATGGACCACCGCTGCCCGCTGCACCCGCGAGAACATCGCCGTAGTAGCGCGAAAATTGATCCGTCATGAGGTTGCCCATGGACATGCCCTGCATGAAGATGCGCCCCTCGTCGATATTGTATTTTTCTTTCATCTGCTCGATAAGGGCAAGCAAAAAGTTCAGGTCGTGGTTGTCTTTATAGTTCTTGGGCACGCTCTGAATCGGCAGGTCGGGCGCGGCGGCGGGATCAAAGTCGTCAAAAACGCCCTCAACCGTCCACATCCGCAGAGAATGTGCGTCTGGAAAGACGCAGATAAATCCGTCACGGTCGGCTACCAGTGTCCACGAGGTATAGATCGCATGTCCCCAGCCGGTCATGAGTCCGCCATGGTTGCCGATGATGAGCGGCACTTTTTTAGACGGATCGTAGCTTGCGGGCACGTATTCATACCAGGTGTCTTCAAGGCCATCGGCGAGAATGCCGTGGCATTCCTTGAGCCGTTCCGGGTAGGGTTGCGAATTGTTGCCGTTTTCGTTGACTACCTTGTCGCTGCCTTTGATTTCCTCCGGCAGGTAGGTTCTGTTATCGTCATCCGGCGTTCCGGCACGCAGTTTTACTTTAAAATCCATACTCTCCTCCAATGATTATTTCGTAATTTGGGGAATGCGTTCGTAGTCCGCGAGTGTTCCGCCGCCTTGCAGCAGATCGTGAATCAAATCCGCCATGCTCGCGGAAAGCTCGGAGAAATGATCCGTCACGTAAACGACGTCGCCGCAAGTCGACACATCAAACCCAAACAAATAGCGGCAGAACCACTCGATGGAAACCAGCAGTTCCCCATCCCTATGCAGAGCCTCGCAATACATACTGCGCAGGCTCTCGTCTATCACGCAACCGATGCTGCCGCGCGCAAACTGCAGGGTTCTGCCATCCGGCAGCTTCACAACCGCGGTGAGCGTGTCTTCGCTCGGCTCATACTTAGCGCCAAACGCCTTGCTCAAAAACGACACGGGAACGCAGAGGTATTCTCCTCGTACTTCCTGACCGCCGTTCAAGCCGTGGTACTTCAGCTTCTGCCAATAGACGGCCTTAGTGTTCATCGGAACGACCATGTTGTTAAACCATGCGTAGTCGCAATCTTTGGCTACCGCAATAGCAAACTTGTCTCCCACGCGCGGAATGTTGGATTTTGAATGCACGATGCTTCCGTCGGCTTTTCTGCGCACGCCGGAGAACATGTAGTTCCAAATCAACGCCGCGTCTTCAAACGTTTGCCCGTGATCGCGATTCTTGATGTCCAAATACGTGACATCCGCTTTGCTGCCGCTATAGAACGCGAAGTTGTTTTCCCCGACGATGCTGATCTGCGGAATCGGATTGCAATTGTTGATGCGCGACCAGTAATAGCGGTTGTATTTGTTAACGTCCAGCGCCTCGCGCTTATCCGGCGGAATATCGTTTAGTTCCGGTCTCGACTGCCAAATGTCGAGATGCCCTGCCTTGTTTTGAATTGTTCCGTTTTCGTCATATAAGAGCGAAAGGAACGTGGCACAGCCGGAGCCCGCCGCACCGGCAAGGATATCGCCATAGTTACGCGCAAAGAGGGACGTCATCAAGTCCCCCATCGACATGCCCTGCATGAAGATGCGCTCGCTGTCGATGTTATACTTATGCTTCATCTTTTCGATCAAACCGCGCGCCATCTGGACGTCGTGGTTATCCAGAATGTCCTCAGGCGTCTCGGGCAGCTCGCCAGGGGCTTCCGCTTTTTCGCGTATCCCATCGTCAAAGCGCCAGCGGCCCCATTCGACGCTCCAGATGCGTTTGACAGAAGCATCCGGAAACGCCACGATGAACCCGTGCTGCTCCGCCATGATGGTCCAGGAAGTATAGATCGCCTGACCCCAGCCGGTCATGAGCCCGCCGTGCATGGAAACGACAAGCGGCGTTTTTTCTGCCGGGTTATAACTCGTCGGCACATATTCATACCAGGTGTCAACGGTTCCGTCCGCTGTCAAAGCCTCCTGATATTCCTTGAGCAGGTCGGGGTAAGGTTGCGAATTGTTGCCGTTTTCGTTGACGACGATGTCGCTGCCCTTGATTCGCTCCGGCAAGTAATCTCTGTTGTTGTCGTCCGGCGTACCGGGATGCAGTAATATCTTTTGTTCTTTCATAATTTTTCTATTTCCTCTCTGTTGATTTACTCGCTGAGTCGCTTAAAAGAGTCGTCTATTTCCAGCCAATCGATGAATTTCTTGACATGCCTGTCGCAATACTCCCAGTTATGATGACCGTGATCGATGGTTTCCACAAACTCCAGCCCCAACGCGCGGTACTTTTGCATGTACTCCACGTTGCCCTCAAAGTGGGTGTCCTCCTGACCGGTAGCCATATAGCCGCGCGGGAAGCGCTTGCCGGCTTCTTTCTGCTTTTTGATCATGTAGCAGATGTCGTTTTCCGTATTCTCAATATTCGCCTTGCAGCCAAACGCGCTGGCAAACATATAGAAACTTTGGGTGTTGTCTTCTACTTCGGGCAAGAAATCGACGATATTTTTGTTGCCGGAAAACGTACCAAACGCGGCGAACTGCTCCGGATCGCGCAGCATCCACTTGAGCGTGCCATAACCGCCCATGGAAAAGCCCGCAATATAGTTTTTATTGGGATCTTCACTGAGCGGGAATAGATGGCGCACAACCTGCGGCGTTTCGATGGAAAGTTGAGTAAAATATTTGAAATCGCCGTGCAAGGTATCCATATAGCCGGAGCAATACGTTCCGCTGCACACAACTGCGATACCCGCTTCCGCCGCGTAGAGTTCAATCGCCGTATAGCGCTGCCAGTCGGTGTAGTCAAAGCCGCCGCCGGATTGCAGCCAAAGTACGGGATAACGATACCCCGCCGGGCGATCCGCCAAAGAATGCCCCCATGTGTTTTCGGGAAGGATAACGTTGACGCCAACCTTCATTTTGAGCGCTTGAGAATAATAATATAGTCTGATATTTGCCATGTTAGCGTGCCTCCTTGTGTGAGCATGCCCAGCGGACAGCCATCGGCAGGCTCTTCTGCTGAATCAAGCAATCTGCCCCTGCCGGAAGCCGCACAAATTCCGCGGCGGTCTTTAGCTTGGCCGATACTTGCGCGCTCTCGTCTGCACGGCTCCAGTCTGCCTGACAAACAAACAGAAACTTGCTCCGCGCAGGTTGATCAGCAAGCGCAAACAGGTCGTGCTTGCTGCCGGAGAACGCATCGGGCTTGCTGAATACCGCCTCCAGCGACGCGGCGTTCTGGTGGATGCCGGTCTCTTCTCCAGCAACGGCTTGCCGGATGACGGCGCCCATATCGAGCGTGCCGTCGATAGAGATTGCCTTGCTAAACACATCAGGGTGATGCAGCGCGGCTTTGATTGCGCCGTATGCGCCGGTGCCTGCGCCGCCAATCCATGTTTCAGCGGGGCTTTGTGAAATCGGGAAGATATTGCGGCAGATCGCCAATAGCTCGGTGCTGATAAAAGTCTCGTATTTCGGGCCGTATTCCATATCGGTTCCGAGCGCGTGCTGTACATCCGGCGCGATGATGAAGACGCCGTTCTCCGCGGCACACCGTTCGGCGGGCGAGCGCTGCCAGTCTACGGCTGCCCCGCCCTCGTCGTGCAACAGCAGCAATACCGGATACTTCTTTTCGTGCGTTTTGTCGTCCAGCAGCAGCTTGTCCATCTCGGGTATGAACACGCGCGCCGCAAACGATCCGCCCATGATGACGGATAGCGCGTTGAATTCAAAAAATGCCATGCTTGTTCTCTCCTGTTCAATCAGCGTGTTGCGTCAATATGGGTTTCCGCCCTCTTCGGTCAGCCCAAAGAAGGTGAGCGCTTCCTGTATTGCCAAATCCCAGAAGCGCCACTCGTGCTTGAAATGCGGGCGCTCAAACCAGTGTGCTTGCAGGCCGATCTCTCCGGCGTGCTGCTGGAATTTTTTGTAAAACTCATACAGCATCACGTCCTCCTGACCGCAGGCAAACATGAGCCGCGGAAGTGTTCCGCTCGTCGCAAGGCGATCGATGATTGCCCAGACGTTTTCGTTGGAGTTGAGGAACGCTTCCAATCCTCCGGCGTTGGCGAGGGTAGCCGCCATCCGCTCGTTATTCGTGTTGAGCATCGGGCAGGGATTGTCCGGCCCCATCGTGGACATATCCATAGGAGTAGCGGACAGCACCGCCGCCGCCGCAAACTTTTCGGGATGATTGACCGCAAATTTAATCGTGCCGCGCCCGCCCATGCTGAGGCCCGCGATGAAGTTATCCTCACGTTTGTCGGAAACGGGGAACCAGCCGTAGATCAGCGGCATCAGCTCTTCGGTGAGAAAATCGAACATCTTAAACCCAAGCATGCAGGTGTCCCAATTGGAATAATTCGAATTCAGCGCACTCGGCATCACGACGACGAGATTTTTCTCCGTGGCATACATCTCTATGTTTGTCTTGCGCACCCAGTCCGTATGGTCCCCAAACGTTCCGTGTAAGAGCCAGAGCACCTTATATTTGCGCCCGCTGGAGTAAAACTGCGCGGGCGTGATCGCCCTGGGTTTGTCCGGCAAAATAACGGTGATCTGCGTGTTGCTGTTTAAGCACTCGCTTTCAAATGTGTACTGCAATATGGACATAATTGCCTCCTCTTTTGTTCGATCTGCTATTCGATCTGTTAGTCAATCTATTTGTCGTTCCGTTAGTCAATCTGTTATTCGATCTGCTATTCGATCTGTTATTCAATCTGTTAGTCTATGGTGCATACAAATGGCAGAACCGGGAGTCCGGCGCTGTTGTAAACATTGTCCTGGCAATACGGATGCTGGCAGAATTTCACCGTCACGGGCGCGTTCTTTGCCAATTCCGGCGCGGCGAGAACCATCACGTTGTCTCGCACGACAACGCTTAGATTGTCCACGGCGTTTCCGTTGATTTTTACGTCAACGGTTTGCGGGGTCTCGCCGCGGCAGATCAGCCCATCGCCGCAGTTGCTAAACCGAATATAAACATTAGAGCCATCCCGACTGGTGCCCTCAACACTTGGCGAATCTGCCAGAATCGCTCGCCCATAGACCTTGGACAGCGCTTGCAGGGCAAGCCGTTCGCCCACGGGTTTCTTTTGCTTGGGGTGAATGTCATAGCGCATGCCAACGTCCATCGCGCAAGCAAGCCAAACCTGATCCACGATCTTCGTCAGGTTTTCCTGAATGGCGCGGATGGGAACGAAGTTTAACTCCTCCACCATCTGCTCAAAGGAGGCCAGTTGCACCATGAGAAAGGGCAGCGTTTCGTGCCACTGCGCGCGCCAACAAGCGATCATCGCCTGCATCAACGCTTCGTAGCGGTCTGTGAACGGTTCGTCCGACTCCCCCTGATACCAGATCACGCCGCTGATGGTGTACGGCACGATGGTTTGCAGCATGGTTTCGTAGAGCCCGCAGGGGCGAAATGGAGAATATTGCGAAAGATGGAGCTTGTTCATCTCCTCTATCCCCTGCATCATGAAGGGTTCAAGCGTGATTGGCGCAAGGTTTGGCATGCTGTTATCGAATGGCATCCCATCTATCTTTTGCTGCATCGCCTTGAATTCATCAAGTTCGGTCGCGTGATCGATTTTCGCCTGCGCCTTTTGCGCCTCGTCGAGGAAAAAGTTGAGCCGTCCGGTCAGGTATTCTTTCGCCGTAAACGCGCTGGCGGAGGTTCCGCCCCACGTGCAGTTGATGATGCCGACGGGCACCTGCAACTCCTCGTGTAACTTTTGGGCAAAATAAAACCCGACGGCGGTGAAATAGAGCGACTCGGTTCCGAGCGCCTTGCGCCACAAGCCGACCTTTGAGTAGTCCCGGTCATTTTCCTGACCGGCATACGAAATCTTTGGCACCTCATAGCAGCGGATATCCGGTTGCTCCGTCAATACAGCGCTTGCGGCCATAGCATCATGCTTGAGCAAAAATTCCATATTGGACTGGCCGCCCGCGAGCCATACTTCGCCGATGGCGACGTCTTCTCTTGAGATCACATCGTCATCGGAGGAAACGCGCAGCGTATAACCCACGCCTGCCTCAATCGGAGGAAGATAGGCCTTCCACGTTCCGTTTTCCGCTAGCGCAAGTGCGCGGCTTACTCCAAGCTGAACGGAAACCATGCTGCCTGTTGCAGCACTACCCCAGACGCAGATCGGCTTTCTTCGTTGCAGAACCATACCGCTTTGAAACACCAGTGGAAGCTGAAGAAGCGCCATATTATTTTCCCTCCTGTGCATAGACTTCGCGTTCGGCTCCGTCCCCGGAGCAGGTGATGCGGAATTGCATCGTTGTAAAGTCCGCTTCCAGTTTTGCATTGTCCGCGCCGTTTACCCAGGTAATCGTCAGCTTGCCATCCGCGTGATCCTTGCCAATCTGAACCGCGCCGTTGAAAGCGGGGTGCGTGTTGCGAAAGCGCATCAGATCGTACATGTCCTTGAGCATCGGCTTTTGCACCGTCTCGGCGATTTCCGCTTCGGTATAGGTGTGGCGGTTGATGCTTCTGGGTTCTTCGCCGCGCATGAGAGCCTCAATGTCGTTTTCTCCGGCGAGCAGGCCAACGTAATAGACCTGCGGAATGCCCGGCGTGAAAAGCTGCACCGCGCGCGCAAGTAGATATGCGTTGTCGTCCTCGCCGAGCGCAGAATAATAGCTGCACATCAGCTGATAGCGCTGCGCCTGTTTGCCGGAGAGCTTGATCATGCTCGGAAATTTCATGTACTGTCTGGCGGTGATTGTGAGTTCATCCACGCGCTCGCGGACAAGATCGATCTCTTCGTCCGTCAAGAGCCCCACAACGTCTACCACGCCGATGCCGTCGTGCGTGTCCAGCGTGGTGAATTGCTTGCGCGGGCAGATCTTCAGCCAATGGGTCAGCCGATCCGTGCGTCCGGTCATTAGCCCGTGCAGCAGCAGCATCGGCAGCGCAAAATCGTAAACCCAATACCCTTTTTCCGCCATCTTCAGCTGGATGGTATAGTTTTCGTGTATCTCCGGCAGCATCTCGGTTCCGCTCGATTTCAGCGGTTTCATGCCGATGTCCAGCACATCCCAAATTTCCGGTTCCACAAAAAAGCAGGAAGTACCCGGTCGTTTGGAAGCGTATGCAAACGCGTCAAAGCGAATGAGCGGCACGTGCTCGGCAATCAAACCCAGGTTGCGCTCGTAATAATCCTGCGTGGCTTGGCTGTAGGGATCGATATCGACTTGCTCCGAAAAGAAGGTATTCCAAAGTTTGACGGTTGTGCCGTCTTCGCGCGTAAACTCCATGTACGGCCCCTTTTCCTTGCGACGATACATGACGTCCAGCTCCTGCTCGGTCGGTTCTCCGCTGGGCCAGAATTTATCCCAGTGAACGAACATATCCTTATAGGGCGAGGCTTCGCCGAACTTCATGTAATCTTTGAATTCTGCGCAGCGGATGGAGACATGGTTGAGCATGAAATCGGCCATCAGGTAATACTGCTCGCCAAGTCGATCGATATCTTCCCACGTGCCAAACTCCGGGTCAACGTTATCATAGTTGATCACGGCAAATCCCCGATCACCGGACGAGGGGAAAAACGGCAATATGTGTACCCCGCCAAATACACCTTTAAAGTGGCGATCCAGCACGTCGTTGAGCGCCGCGAGATCTTGTCCCATGGTATTGGCGTAGGTGATTAGCATGACTTTGTTTTCTACTTTTCTCATTGGCAATCTCCCGTTGTTATGCATTGTGTTCTATCTTTTCTGTAAACGTTTTCATTTTTTTGGAAAAAGAAACGCCGGACAAGTTGTATTGTTCGCGCCACTCCAGGATGAAGAGCAATTGCCAGTAGTTTGCTTAGCAAACTACGGGACTGCCGAGCAATTGCTCTTTCATCGGAGTGGTTACGATTGTCTGGCGGTCTCTCGCGGCGAAAGAGGTAAGCCTAAACGCGTCTATTGAGGAAAATCAGCCCTTAACGGAACCGAGCGTGATTCCCTTGACGAAGTACTTTTGGAAAAAAGGATATGCAATTAACAGCGGCAACACCGCGATGACGGCAATCGCCATTCGTACGCTGATATTGGGTATACTCTTGGCATTGATCATGCCGTTCGCGTGGGATTGCAGGAAGGCCGCTTTATTCATCACGTCGTTTAGATAGTTTTGAATGCCGTACAAATCCGTTTTCGTCGTCAAAAAGTAAATACCATTCGTCCAATTGTTCCAGTAGGTGATGAGTGTCATCAGCGCGATCGTCGCAATAATGGGTTTACTCATCGGCAGAACGATCTTCAATAGGCTCTGCACCTCGCCTGCGCCGTCTATCTTCGCCGCCTCAAGTACTTCGCCGGGAATATTGGTGGTAAAATATGTTCGCATGATGATAACAAAGAATGCGTTCATCAAGAGGTATGGCACAATCATGCCGGCCAGTGTATCTTTGACGTTGATAATGTTCGTGTATACCATATAAGTCGGCACCAGTCCGCCGTTGAACAACATTGTGAAAAACAGGAAGAAGGAGATCGCGCCGCGTCCCGGTAGATCTTTATGCGCGAGCGGATAGGCAAAGAGGACAGTCAGTACGATATTTGCCATAACGCCGATTCCAGAGATGAGGATGCTCATCAAATATGCTCTTCCGATAGAATCCTTTGCTGCCCAAAGATATGAATACGCTGAAAAGCTGAATTCCTTTGGAAAGAGTGAATACCCGTGCTGAATCAAATAGTCCTCGGATGTAATCGACCCGGCAAACAGCAGCCAGAAAGGAACGACGCAGGCCACAATTAACGAGACCAGCAAAAAGTTGACAAAAAAGCTATAGATCTTGTTATTATTTATCATTTTTCAATTCCTCCATCAAAACAAGGCGCTCTCTTTGTCCAACTTCGTGACCAACCAGTTAGCGCCAAACACGAGAATGAAGCCAACGATTGACTGCAAGAAGCCGGCGGCTGATGAGCGTCCGACATCGTTGAGCTCAAGCAGAGCCCGATAGACAAAGGTATCGATCGTTTGCGTCGTTGAGTATAGCAGACCGCTGTGCTGCGGTATTAAATAGAACAAACCAAAGTCCGAATAGCAGATTCGCCCGACCGCAAGCAGCATCAATGTGATGATGGTTGGTTTAAGACCGGGGAGTGTGATGTAGCGAATCTGCTGCCAGATGCTCGCGCCATCCACCACGGCTGCTTCATAATAAGTCTTATCTATGCCAATGACGCTGGAATAATATAGAATGGAACTATACCCAAACGACATCCACAAGAACACGATGTTCAATATGACCGGCCAGTATTTTGATTGGTTGTACCACTTGATCGGATCGTCTATGCCCAGCAAAGGCAGAATAGAGTTGTTCAAGAAGCCGTTGGACGGGCTTAGAAACGCTAACGCGATATAGCTGACGATGACGGTTGAGAGCAAAAACGGAATCAGAAAAACAACTTGACTCACCTGCTTAAAGTATTTGTTCCGCGCGCTGTCCAGCGCGATCGCAACGACGATTGCCAACGCGTTTCCAAATAGAATGAATCCGAGATTGTATAGAATCGTGTTACGTATGGCGATCAGCGCGTCATTATTGCTAAACAGATATTTAAAGTTGCTCAACCCCACCCATGGGCTCTTGAAAATCCCCAGCGAATAATCAATCTTTTTAAACGCAATGATGAGCCCTGCCATCGGCAGATAATTGTTGATGATCAGATAAGCCGCGCCCGGCAGTAGCATGAGATAAAGCGGCAGAAATCGAAGGAATCTTCGTCTCCTTCTTATTTGTTGATAAGACCTTACAGAAGGGGTCATTTCCCACGTTTTTGAAGTCTTTGTCATTTTTTTCATTTGAGCAACCTCCGTGAAGGGCTGAAGTCAGAAGTGTCATACTTTCAGCATCCTAAACAGATGGTATCAAAAATAAACCCATCGAACTATCAAAATTCCGACCAGATTTGTTAGATTTCTGAAGCAAAACAACTTTCTTTTTCAGAAAATCGTCAAATACTAGCAAGCGCTGATTAATAATGTAAAAACACTTGTTTGCCATGTTCGTTAGGCGATATAACCCGCAACATGATCGGAAAAATGATAAAATGCGTCAGAAATGTGATGGCAAGTCGATCAAACGCTTTGTTATGATGATCTTGTCAGAGGCGGTCTGCCTCATTTCAAACATAGTATCATTTCACACAATTCAAAAGGAGAGAGAGAAACATGAAAAAGAACAAGGCCCTATTGACCATTCTTGCGATGCTCCTAATCATCGGAATGCTCAGCGCCTGCGCAGCCCCCGCTGCACCGGCCGCAACTGCCGCAACTGCCGCAACAGCTGAACCTTCCACCACGGAGGCAGCCGCCGCAACAGAAGCAGTCACCGACGATGGAACGTATCCCGTCATTCGCATGGCATACACCAGAATTTTCGCAACAGACTCCGAAGCGAAGATTGAGGATGCCCTGAACGTGATCATGCGCAAAGAAGCACACGCCGAGATCGATCTCGTTCCGGTTGACTTCTCCAGCATGAACACACAGTTTAACCTCATGCTCACAGGCGGCAAAGATTCCATCGACATCTTCTCGTCGTTCTGGTATATGCCGATGAGCACGCTGTATGCCAACGGTCAGTTAGCGCCGCTCAACGATTTGCTCGCATCTGACGGCCAAGGCATCCTTGATCTCTTTTCCGACGTGCCCGGCGTTCTCGAATGCGGCAAAATCAATGGCGAATTGTACGGCCTGCCTTCCGTCGGCCCATACTCCTCCCCGATGATTTACGTTGTGAAGGAAACCCCCTCCAAGGCCGCCAATATCGACTGGTCAACCGTCAAAACACTGGACGATGTCACCACGTCATTGGTCGCCATGAAGAAAGCAAGCCCGGATAAATACTTCGTACCCGGCGCAACCCAGACCTATTGGATTCCGAAAGACATTGATTACCTTGGAGACACCAACTATCTCGGCGTTTTGACCGATCCGCTCAACAGCACCACGGTCGTGAACTATTACGAGTCTGATTACTTCAAGAACCTGCTCGATAATGTTAAGATCTGGGTCGATAACGGTATCTTTAACCCCGACACGATGAGCAACACGAACCCGACGCTGATGAGCGTGCAGTATGGTATTACCGAAGGAACCCCTGGCTATTGCTGGAATCTCGATGAATGGATCTACGAATCCAACCTCCAGCAGACCTATGGCGACAACATGGTCGGTACGCAACTAGGCGACGCCCTCATCACCACCGGCAACGCCACCACATATCAGTGGCACATCACCAGCTTCTGCGAGAACAAGGAAGCCGCCATGCGCGTGCTGAAAGTGTTCTACACAAACAACGAAGCCGCGAACCTGCTCGGCAACGGCATTGAAGGCGAAAACTACGTCATCGACGACAAAGGCTATGTCCGTTTCCCCGAAGGCAAGGACATGACCAACTGCGGTTGGACTGGCATGGGAGCCTCCTACAACCTGCCCAACTCCTCCGGTTGCCCGGTTTGGTACTATCAGCCTGACAATATGTGGGAGATGATGGCCCAGTCCAATAAAGATTCGAAAAGTTCTCTGGCGCTCGGCTTCACCTTCGACAGCACACCGGTTGCGGACCAAATCACCGCTTGCAGCAACGTCATCGCGCAGTACTATCTGCCGCTCATTAACGGCGAAGTCAACATCGATGAAGTGCTGCCGGTCTTCCAGCAAGCACTGCGTGATGCAGGCATCGATCAGGTTATTGCTGAAAAGCAGTCTCAGTTGGATGCTTGGCTGGCCGCGAAATAACAGGATACTACTGGTTTAAATTAAAACGAGGGCACCCTGTGCCCTCGTTTTTTGAGAGGAACTGTCTATGGAACACACGAACACACTGCCTGAGCCAACCAAGTTATGGAATAAATCGTACATCCTTGTCCTTGTGATCAGTACGTTGAGCTCATTTTCTTTTTATATGGTTGCGACGATTCTTTCCAAGTATCTTGTCGGCATCGGAACTACCATTGTCCTCGCGGGCGTCATCGTCGGTTTATTTTCGCTGACTTCGCTGTTTAGCCGCCCGTTTTGCGGGCTGATGGCAGACAGGTTGAACAATGTTCACCTGCTGTTAGCAAGCAACATTCTCATGGCGATCGGGCTAATCGGTTTTGCGTTCACAGAGAATATACCGCTGATCTTCTTCTTTCGCGTTTGCAGTGGCTTGGGCTTTGCCGTCGGCAGTACGGTTCAAGTTTCCCTGATCATCCACTTCATTCCCAAGGAGCGGACAGGCGAAGGCATCGGCTATATGGGAATCAGCCAACTCATCAGCACCGCGTGCGCGCCGGGGCTTGGACTTGCGATTGCGGATCTTGCCGGCATGAAGGCAACTTTTATCGCCGCCGCCGCACTCCCTGCCCTAACCTGCATCTTTTTGTTGTTTGTCAAAAATTTAAAGCCCGCCGCTCCCGCCGCGGAGAAACGAAAAATCGCATTTCGCGATTTCTTCGAGCCAAAGGCGATTCCCTTCACGCTGCCGTATTCGACTTTGTCGTTTGTAAACGGCATCATCGCGTCGTACCTCGTGCTCTTTGCGGACGCGCAGGGAATCAAGGGTATCAGTATTTATTTCACCGTTTACGCTGTGTTCCTTTTCCTCGTTCGCCCAGTTGCGGGCAAGCTGATGGATGCCAAAGGCATCCGCTATACCGTTTTCCCCGGCATGTTACTCACCGCACTGTCGATGTTTTTGCTCGGAATCAGCGATACCATCTGGCTTGTGTTGCTCACCAGTCTCTTACGGGCAATCGGTCAGGGTGCGGCGCAGCCATCGCTTCAAGCGGGCTGCATCAATCATGTCGGTCGCGATAGAAGCGGCGTCGCCACCAGCACCTATTTTCTTGGGGGCGATATCGGGCAGGGCTTTGGC
>Ga0302297_1000265_pt1 | contig 13410 bp, 9 predicted proteins | sample III_Fen_N3_2_FD_202094 | JGI IMG/M metagenome (GOLD analysis project Ga0302297, IMG submission 202094) | Peat permafrost microbial communities from Stordalen Mire near Abisko, Sweden - III_Fen_N3_2 | ecosystem: Environmental > Terrestrial > Soil > Wetlands > Permafrost | place: Sweden: Abisko...
GTAACTCTTCTGTGGAATACCACGAAGGTTATTGGTCGAGAGTACAGATTGAATCTTCACTTCCTGAATCTTTTCGTCTGACTGAATGGCATTGGCGGTTTGGCGAGTGATGAGCTCGTCTTTGCCCACATAGCCAGGAATCTCTTCTGCGGTATACCGACCAAAGAGGCGGTTACCGAAGTCGATCATCGTGTATTCAGATTCACTACGGAAGATTGTGAAGCCTTCATCTTTACCACCGGCATCTGCGACGGTGAAGACGTCTTGGCTCACGTCGACCAAGCGACGGGTCAGATATCCGGAGTCAGCGGTCTTGAGGGCGGTGTCGATCAGACCCTTACGCGCACCTCGTGTTGCCACGAATGCTTCAAGGCTCGAAAGACCGCGCTTGTAGTTAGATCGAACAGGAAGCTCGATTTCACGGTTTGTCGCGTCCACCATCGTACCGATCATAGCGCTGGCGAGCTTGACGTTTGACAACGTACCGCGAGCACCAGAGTTAACCATCGTAGAAATACTGGTGTCCATCGTCTTGAGTTGTTCACGAAGGAAGTCCTCAATCTTACGGTCGACTGCGCGCCAGTTTGCAACTGTCAGGCTGTATCGCTCATCATCAGTGATGAGACCAGTGTCGTATTGCTCAGAGATTGCAGCTGCCTTCGTATCACCTTCGTTCACAAATACGCCAATCTCGTCAAAGCTCAAGTAGTCTTGCATACCTGTCGAAACGGCTGAAGTCGTCGCGAATCGGAATGCGAGGCCCTTCATGCGGTCTGCAGTCTTCGCTGTCTCTTCGGCACCATACTTATCGAAGATCTGGGCAAGCACGCGCTTGAGTTCTTTCTTCGTCTGGATGTTGTCGTTGTACGGGAAGGTCTCTGGCAGAATCTCGTTGAAGAAGACGCGACCAAGTGTCGTCGTACGAACTTCACCCTTTGAACGAACTCGGATCTGGCTCTGGAGCTGCAACTCGCCTAAGTCGTAAGCTAGCTCAGCATCACGGCTCGAAGCAAAGATTGCGACGTGGTCACGATGGGCGCTTGGCTTGTTGTAGGTAAGATAGTAGTTACCGAGCACGATGTCCTGGTTGATGTTCAACACTGGACTACCATCGGCAGGCTTCAAGAGGTTGTTTACCGCGCTCATGAGCTCACGTGCTTCAGTTTGCGCTTCGGCAGACAGTGGCAAGTGAACGGCCATCTGGTCACCGTCGTAGTCGGCGTTGAAGCCTGAGGCGACGAGTGGGTGCAGCTGGATAGCTTTACCTTCGACGAGTACGGGCATGAATGCCTGGATACTGAGTCGGTGAAGTGATGGTGCACGGTTGAGAAGTACGTACTTACCTTCGATGACTGCATCGAGGGCATCCCAGACAATTGCTTCGCCGGCTTCGATAAGACGGGTTGCGGAACGGATGTTGTGTGCGTATTCACCACGAATCAACCAGCTAATGACAAACGGCTTAAAGAGCTCGAGTGCCATCTGCTTTGGCAGACCACATTGGTTAATCTTGAGCTTTGGACCGACGACGATAACCGAGCGACCAGAATAGTCGACACGCTTACCGAGAAGGTTCTGGCGGAAGCGACCTTGCTTACCCTTGAGCATATCTGAGATGCTCTTGAGGCGACGACGGCCACCGGTTGCATTGACGGCGCGTCCACCGCGAGCGGCAGAGTTGTCAATCAAGCTGTCAACTGCTTCTTGGAGCATACGCATCTCGTTGCGGCGAATCACTTCTGGCGCATTGAGATCGATAAGCTTCTTGAGGCGGTTGTTGCGGTTGATGACGCGGCGATAGAGGTCGTTGAGGTCGCTCGTCGCGAATCGTCCACCAGTCAGCTGCACCATTGGGCGTAGATCTGGAGGAATCACAGGCAATACAGTAAGGCAAAGGCTCGATGGCTTGATGCCAGCAGCTTGCATGCCCTCGAGCACCTTGAGGCGCTTGAGTAGTTTCTTCTCGCGTTGACCCTTTGCGGTCGCGACTTCGACTTGGAGCTCTGCAATAAGGGTTGGGAGATGAACTTCATCAAGCAACGCCTTGAGTGCAGGACCACCCATACCAACTGTCGCAAGGTCTTCGTATTCTTCTGGAAGGTTGCGGTAATCTGTCTCGCTCAACATCGCGCCCTTTACGAGGCTCTCGAGTTGCGCTTTCTTGACGATGAAGTTGTTGTTTAGCTCTTCAACTTCACGGCTCTGTGCTTCGGCCAACGCCTTCACATCAGCGCCTTCAGCTTCAGCTTCACGCTCGTAACGGATCTTGATCGCGATACGACCAGCTTCGGTCTCAGCTTCAATGTCGGTGAGGATTTGATCGCGCTTCTCTGTTTCGACAGCCAAGATAACGTAGGTCGCGAAGTACGCGATACGCTCGAGGTTGCGGACAGTGATGCCGAGCAAGAGACTCATTGCACTTGGTGTGCCGCGCATAAACCAAATGTGTGCGACAGGAGCAGCAAGGTTGATATGACCCATGCGCTCGCGTCGAACGATTGATTTAGTGACAAGCTCACCATTCTTATCGACAGCAGCTTCGCGTGAGCGAACACCCTTCAGCTTGTTGTCATGTGGATTGATATCCTTGACTGGGCCGAAGATGCGCTCACAGAAGAGACCATCTCGTTCAGGTTTCTGTGTTCGATAGTTAATTGTTTCTGGTTTCGTAACTTCACCATAGCTCCACTTGAGGACATCCTCTGGGCTAGCAACGGCGAGGCGGACTGCATCAAAATCTGCAATACCGCTTGCGGCGACGATTCGTGACATACTACGCCTCCTCCTTGATTTCTTCTATTTCATCAATATCCTGGATACTCATGCCGTCTTCGTCTTCGTTGATTTCTCCGAATTCGTCAGCTTCATCTAGTACCACTTCGTGTTCGACACCGTCATCAATGACAGGCACCGACTTATCTTCTGGACCACTCTTCTCGATAATCACCTCAGCGTCGATTGTGGCATCCTCAGCCTCGTCGATAAGATCGACGCGGAGACCGAGACCCTGCAACTCTTTCACGAGGACGTTGAATGACTCAGGAAGTTTCGGACCAGTGATGATATCGTCCTTGATGATTGACTCGTATGCTTTCGCACGGCCATAGACATCGTCAGACTTAATCGTCAGCATTTCCTGAAGTGTCGCGGCTGCGCCGTATGCTTCAAGTGCCCACACCTCCATCTCTCCAAATCGCTGACCACCATTTTGCGCTTTACCACCAAGTGGCTGCTGCGTGACCATCGTGTACGGACCAGTTGAGCGGGCGTGAATCTTGTCACTCACCATGTGGTGAAGTTTGATCATGTGCATAACACCGACAGTAGTGCGCTCTTCGAACGCATCGCCTGAACGGCCATCGTAGAGTTGGCTCTTGCCATCTGAGGTGAAGCCAGCCTTCACAAGCTCTTGCTCGATCACATCGTTTGGCACACCGTTAAATGGTGGCGTTGCGACATGGTAGCCAAGTGCACGTGCAGCCATACCGAGGTGAGTCTCAAACAGCTGTCCGAGGTTCATACGGCTTGGGACACCGAGTGGGTTCAAGACGATATCGACAGGTGTTCCGTCGGCCATGAATGGCATGTCCTCGATCGGCATAATGCGAGCGACAACACCCTTGTTACCGTGACGTCCTGCGAGCTTGTCGCCGACGCTAATCTTACGGAGTTCTGCGACGAAGATCTGAATCTGCATCAAGACACCAGCCTTGAGTTCGTGACCATTCTCGCGTGAGAAGATCTTGACTCCGACGACCTTACCGCCACCGGCATTGTTCATGCGCTGAGAGGTATCGCGGACATCTTTGGCTTTTTCACCGAAGATAGCGCGGAGCAGACGTTCCTCAGAACTGAGCTCTTGCTCACCCTTTGGTGTAATCTTACCGACGAGCACGTCGCCAGATGATACTTCTGAACCGATCTGGACGATACCACTCTCGTCGAGGTGACGGAGGCTATCCTCAGATACGTTTGGAATATCACGGGTGACGATTTCTGGACCTAGCTTGGTCTCACGAACTTCGACATTGTAATCTTTGATGTTGATACTTGTGAGTGAGTCATCTTCGACGAGGCGGCGGCTAATGACGACGGCGTCGTCCATGTTGTAACCTGCCCATGGCATGAAGGCGACCATCAAATCTTTACCGAGTGCGAGTTCGCCACCGGCGATTGAAGCGCCTTCGATAAGGACGGTGCCCTTCTTGACCTTATCGCCGCGACTGACGACAACCTTCTGGTTGATACAACGATCGTCGTTGCTCTTTGAGAAGTGGATAGGCTCGTACGCCTTGTTGCCATCTTTGTAGGCAACTTCGACGATGTCTGCATCAGCACGGATAACCTCACCAACACCTTCGGCGACGACGAGTTGGCTTGAGTTGCGTGCGACATATCCTTCGATACCGGTGCCGACAGTTGGCGCTTCAGGACGAAGCAGCGGAACTGCCTGGCGTTGCATGTTCGAGCCGGTCAATGATCGGTCGATACGGTTTTTCTCGATAAATGGCACAAGCGCAGCAGTTGACCCGAGGATTTGCTTGTGTGCGGCGTCCATATAAGTGACTTCATCTGCGTCAACCTGACCTGGCTTGAGGTACTTACGTGCGCTGACACGTTCTTTGGCAAACTTGCTATTCTTATCGAGCTTAGCACCAGCGTCAGCGATAACTTCGGTGACTTCTTGGCTCGCATCGAGATAGACAATCTCATCGGTGACCTTACCCTTGACGACTTTGCGGTATGGCGTTTCGATGAATCCGTACTCATTGATACGTGCGTAGGTCGCGAGGTTGAGCACGAGACCAATGTTTGCGCCTTCTGGCGTCTCGACCGAACAGATACGGCCATAGTGAGTTGGGTGAGCGTCACGGACATCAAATCCGGCGCGTTCGCGACTCAGACCACCTGGGCCCATTGAGCTGAGGCGGCGTTTGTGTGAAAGTTCCGAGATTGGGTTCACTTCGTCGAGGAGCTGCGACAGCTGTGAGCTCGCGAAGAACTCACGTACAGCAGCAACGACTGGGCGAGCATTGATGAGCTGGCTTGGGCTGACAGTTGTCAGGTCGCTCATACTCATGCGATCCATCGCGTTGCGTTGCATGCGGAGCATACCGACACGGAATTGACGTGCGACAAGCTCACCGACCAGCTTGATGCGGCGGTTTGAGAGGGCGTCAATGTCATCACCAGCTTCCTGTGTGTTGTTCATGCGAATAAGTTCGCGAATGATTGCGACGAGGTCGCTCAACTGGAAGACGCGGAATTCGGTCGTGTTTGGCAGATCAAGACCGAGACGTTGGTTCATCTTGTAGCGGCCGACGCGGCTATAATCAAATCGCTTGAAGTCGTAGAACATACGCTCAATCATCTGGCGTGCGTTGTCGACCGTAGCGAGGTCTCCTGGGCGCAGGCGACGATAGACTTCGATCAGTGCTTCGTTGACACCATGCGCAGGGTCTTTCTCAAGTGTCGCTTCGATGTACTTGGTTTCACCAGTATCAACATCCTTGAAAAGTTCCTTGATCTCACTGACTTTGCTGTACCCAAGGGCGCGAAGCAGAGTAGTCACTGCAATCTTGCGACGTCGGTCAATCTTGACGTAAAGCGCGCCATTTGATGCGGTCTCGAACTCAAGCCATGCACCACGGCCTGGGATAAGTTTTGCACTATAAAGGCTCTTACCGATACTCTTGTCAGCGGTAAAGAACACGCCAGCAGAACGAATCAGCTGGCTGACGACAACACGCTCGGTGCCGTTGATGATGAAGGTAGCACGGTTGGTCATCCATGGGTAATCACCAAGGTAAATTTCTTGCTCTTTCACTTCACCAGTCACCTTGTTCGTCAACTCAGCATTGACAAGCAATGGTGCGTCGAACGTCAGGTTGTTTTCTTTTGCGAACATCTCTGGATTCTTTGGCTCTGCGAACTTGTAGTCCTTGAAGCGAAGCTCCAATTTTTGGCCGGTATAATCCTCGATAGGATTTAGTTCCGAAAAAATCTCTGAGAGACCAGTTTCAACGAAATCTTTCCAAGATTCCTTCTGGTGACTCAAGAGATTAGGAACCTCAAGCGCAGTATCGTCATCAGTGAAAAACACGCGTTTCACTGGAGCGGTACGGGTCGTCGTAGCTTTAGGCATATGCTCCCTCTCCTCGTATTAAGAGTATTAAGTTTGTGGATTGTTGACGGATAACAGGGGTGGGTCTTCCTCTTTTATCTTCCTTCTCGGCGCCGAAGTTTTTCTTAACGAGTGTCTACACATACCAAAACGCCACGCCACAGGCGCGGTATGCTGAACGACCCACGTTACACAATCTTCATTACTTATCAGTATACCTATACGTGGGTAGTGATGTCAACAGATTTTACTTGCTATTTTTGACGATATGATCAACCAGACCGTACTCAAGTGCTTCCTTTGCACCGAGCCAGTAATCGCGCTCCATGTCGGTTTTGACCTTCGGTCGTTTCTGACCAGTGTTCTTGACCATGATATCAATGAGGAGTTCCTTGAGTTGGATTCCTTCTTTCAATGTAATCTCCTGATCAGTAATCTGGCCCTGAGATCCACCGTGTGGTTGGTGCATCATCACGCGTGCGTTTGGCAACAGATGACGCTTACCCTTTGCCCCACTTGCAAGCAGTACCGCGCCAAAGCTTGCCTGAAGACCGATACCATACGTCGCGACGTCTGGTTTGATGAAGTTCATCGTGTCATAGATAGCAAGTCCATCATACACACTACCACCAGGGCTATTTATGTAGACGCTGATGTCTTTATCTGGGTCTTCGTTCGCAAGATGGAGCAGCTGAGCAACCACAATATTCGCAGTCTGCTCATTAATTTCTTCGCCGATGAAGATGATACGGTCTTCGAGGAGCCGTGAGTAGATATCATAACCGCGCTCACCATCGCGCGTCTTCACGATCACATTTGGTACGAGATAATTGCTTGGTTTTGTCATAGTGTCCCTAGTATAGCGTACTGAATTGGCACTCGTCAAGTGCGAGTGCTAACACTCGTGTTGTCACATTGACTTTTTATTGTGTTTGTGCTATAATGTAAGTATCTTTATGGCACACTAGACCTACGGAAGGATATCCATGAAGAAGTTCGTCATCACGACGGCTCTCAGCCTCTCGGGCGTGTTCGCCATCGTGGCGCTCACACTGGGAATCACCGCCTACTCGAGCAGCTACACGCGCGAGTACGTGGCGACCGGCGTCTGTAGCTGCTGGTACGACACCGCAGCGAGCCACACCGGTCACATCGTCATCTTCCAGCCCAGCCCTGGCCACATGTGGTCCGGCGGCGAGGTTGGCCCGATGGTCGTCGCTCGAGATGGTCAGAAATACTGGCCCGAAGACGCCAGAGATACGTGCGCTGTCAGAGAAGCCCAGGCTGATGCATTCGCCGCCGCGTTTCCGTGGGCGACGTTCATCCTGTTCACCTGGCTCTCCGCTGCCGTCATCCTGCTCAGCACCCCAACTGACGGGCATCGCCCCGCCTGATACCCCGAGAAGTGGCAAAACTGCCCCTCCCAGTATCGGGTGGGGCAGTTTTTGTGTGTCATATTATGATGAAACGAATAACTACTTCGTATTGAGCTTCACCAGCTCGTCGACCGTCTTCTCAGTGATGAGGCGGTTTGCGACTTCACGCTGGATTTCAGGCTCATCAAAGCGAGCTGCCATCTCTGGGTTCTTGGCATACTGCGTCTTATACTGGTTGATGTGCTCTGCGAGCTCATCGGCCGATGCCTCAATCTTCAATTCCTTACTCAGTTCAGCAAGTACGAGGCCGGCCTTGATGCGAGCATCAGCCGCTTCTTCAGCTTCGGCTTTGACCCATGCATCTCGATCAGCGAATCCACGTCCTTCGAAATACTGTTCGATGGTCTGACCACGGTACATCAGGTTCTGTGTCAAATCTTGTTCGATAGATGCAATCTGATCCTCGAGGAGTACCTTTGGCACCGAAACCTTACTCTTGGCCACGAGCTGCTTGACGAGATCGTCTTTGAGCTGATCCCCTGCTTCACGCTCTTTCTGCGCCTTGATCTCACGCTCGATATCGGCGTGGAGTTCGTCAAATGAGGTGAATGGACCCGCCTTGGCAGCGAGTTCATCATTGAGCTCAGGAAGGATGACTTTGTTGACCTTATTGATAGTCACCTCGAAGACGACGTTTTGGCCGGCAAGTTGCTCAGCCTGATAGTCCTTCGGGAATGAGAGCGGTACGTCGAACTTCTCGCCAGCTTTGTGGCCGACTAGTGCTTCTTCGAAACCAGGGATAAATGAGTGGCTACCGAGGGTCAATGGATAATCATCGCCCGCACCACCTTCAAATGGTTCGCCATCTTTCTTGCCGACAAAGTCGATGACTGTCTCGTCACCATCCGCAGCAGGTTCAGTAGTCTCTTTCTTCTCAGAGAGGCCCTTCTGGATACGCTCGATGACTTCATCGATATCCTTTGCTTCGACTTTGATGTCTGATTTCTTCGCCTTCAGCTTCTTGTAGTCACCGATTTTCACTTCTGGAAGTACATCTGCCTCAGCAGTGAATTCGAGTGTTTCACCAGGTACAAACTTCTTGACGTCGACCTCTGGACGCTCAAGCGCCTGAAGCTTATTCTCGATGAAGCTCTCTGCAACTGCGCGACTGAGCGCGTTTTCGAGCGTCTCTTGACCGAGCGCATTTGGCTCGATATGCTTCGCGACAACTTCAAGCGGTACATGACCTTTACGGAACCCAGGTACCTTGACCGTCTTAGATAATTTCTTGATAGCTACTTGCTCAGCGGCGGCGAGTTCGCTCGCACCAAGCGTGATACTCACGAGTACGCGGGTATCGGAAAGATGTTTAACTGTCGTATTCATAACGCCCCACTATACCAGATACGAGGCACTTTGTCAGTACTTAAGGCAGATGCCGTTGCGCATACCGTACGAATCGCGTGGCCCAATCACCCCTGCCGGGTTATAGCCACACTCAGTCAACTCATCATTAAAGTTTTCTGTATCTGCAGCCGTCGGAGAAGCAAGATAGTAATACACCATCGCAAGCCTCGTCGTCGCATTTGCCACGTATACCATTATCGCGCGACTTGATGTGCCCGCCGAATATCCAGGCATCTGTGGTAGTCTCACCGAAAAGCCACTTGGAAGATACCCGCTTGCGACAAGCGTATTCTCGACCGTGCACGTATAAATACTACTGCCAAACCAGCCTGATGCTCCATCGATACACTCAGTACCTGCGCCAATTGCAGTCGTAGAGCCGTACCCACCTCTTGGGAAGTGGCCTGCATTCGATGCGAAGAGCTGGATCTGGTCTGCCACCTGGGTGGCTGCATCCCTAATTTGGAGATCGTGAGCTCGGTCTTGCGATCCTCGGTAGCCAACTACCACAACCGTCGCTAAGATACCAATCACAAGAATCACAATCGAGAGTTCGACGATAGTAAACCCACGTACGTGTCGCTTCATGTCATTACTATCTCAGAAGTGCCGCGTGGCGTCAATAAGCGTAAGCGTAAAGATTACGCCGCACTAAGATCGAACTCGTCATCACGCTGATTACGAGCATTTCGATGGTCACGTACTACTGACACGATGCGTTCGACGCTCAGCTTTTCCTCATCACGTGACTCGGTATTGCGCAGCGGATATATTTCAGATTTCAACTCATCTTCACCGACGATCAGTATATAGGCAACTTGTTTTTTGACTGCCGTCTTGAGCTGCTTGTCTATCTTGCGACCCGTGAAATCGAGTTCGACATTGATGCCTTCATCCCGTAACTCTTTCGCGATACGTTGTGCGCCTCTAAGTGCATCACCGACTACGATGAGGTAGACATCGGTCGAGCTCGCGAGTGCGGGCACGAGGTTGTGCGTCTTTAAGAAAAGTTCAGTTGTCGTAAGTCCTGGGGCGATGCCGACTGCACTCACTGGCTCAGCGCCAAACAGGCCGACCAGCCCGTCATAGCGACCGCCACCAAATAAGGCACGCGTATTCTCGGGGTGCGTATCATAAAATTCAAAGACGGTACCGGTATAGTAATCAAGCCCTCGCATGAGGGTGATGTCGAAGACAGCGTTCTTGACGCCAGCGCGTTCGAGCTGTGTGAAGAGCTCTTGAATCTCCCGTACCGCGTCACTCTCGCGTAACATCTCAGGCAGATCCGCCATCGTCTTGGCCGCCACGAGTTGGGCGAGCTTCTGTAAGCCAGATTTTGCCGATTCCTGGCCAAAGATATCGATCGCTTGGTCACGAAACGCCTCAGAAGCGATCTTGTTCTTGCGATCGAATAACTTGATCATGAGCTGTGCCTGCACAGCATCAAGCTCGAGGTATTGTGCCATCAGGAAGTTGATAATGCGGCGGTTATTGATCTTGATGGTATACATCTCATCAGTCGCACCGAAAGCTTTCATGATTTGATCGCCAATAGTGACGATTTCCGCATCAGCCAGTGCGCCATCGAGCCCAAACAAGTCGCAGTTAAGTTGCCAGAACTCACGCTCACGACCACGTTGTGGTCGCTCGTAGCGCATAAACTGAGCGATACTATACCAGCGCGCTGGCATGGCGACTTCTTGGCGCTTCGCTGCAATCATACGGCTGACGCTCGGTGTCATCTCAGGACGAATCGCCACGCGTCGTTCTCCGCGATCAGTAAATACGAAGGTTTGCTCGTTCGCGAGCTCCTGGCCACTCTTGGCGGCATAGACGTCAACTGGCTCGAGGAGAGGAGTATCGTAAGCCTCATACCCGTAGGACGTGACGATTCGATGCCACGTCGAGAAGATGTAGTTCCGCAGACGCATCTCTTCTGGATACCAGTCGCGCGCGCCTTTGTACGGTTCAGATGACAGTGCTGCCATATGGGTATATTTATGCATAATTATCTTTTATATGCAAGCGTAACTACTTTTGGGTACAAAAAAGCCCCTCGTCTTAAGGGGTGTAGGTTGTCCCGTCCACGCAAGCGGTTGCTCACGTGGACGGGACGAACCCGGGGGTACTACTTGTCGAACGTCTCGACTGCCTCGCGGAACCACCGGGAGGCGAGGCCGAACGGCTTACCTTCGTCGGTGTCGGTGTTGACCGGCTTGCCGAGATCCTTCCACGCGTTGCGCGTGTTGTGGATGGCCGAGTCAATCGCACTGACCTCGCGGCCACTGGCGTTGACGCCGGTCTTGGCCTTCGGGTACTGGTCGAGCATCTCCGTGACCGCCAGGGCGACGTCTTCGGTGAGCAGGTCGACGCCGTCCTTGCGGACGAGCGACAGGCCATTGCCATCCTCGGAAGTGCGCGGTGCGAGCACGAAGTACTTCGCCAGCGCCGCGATGCCGCGACGACGTTCGACCTCAGCCTTGTTGGGCTCGTTGTACATTGAAAGTCCCCAATCGGGTTCATGGAAGCGACCGTGTGTCGCAACCTGTAATTACTATTATACACCCTAGAGGCTATTTTGTCAATAGGTTGCGCTGTACCCAGGCGTACATCGCGACCCCTGCCGCGACACCAACATTGAGACTACGAGTACTACCGATTTGTTCGATGGCGACCGTCTGTGATGCCAAGGCGAGTAATTCATCGGAGAGGCCATCGCGTTCAGAGCCAAATACCATCACCATATCTGTCGGCAACTGCGCCTCATGGAGCGAGATTGACCCTTCGACGTTATCTATCGCGATGATTTCCTTACCTTGCACCGCCTCGGCGAATACAGAAACAGACTCATGATAATGGACATGGAGGTACTTATCGGTCATCATCGCACCACGCTTGTTCCACTGACGGCGCCCGATGACATGGACGTGGCGCACACCGAAGGCATTTGCACTACGGATGATAGTGCCCATATTGAAGTCGCGGGCAAGGTTTTCGATGGCAATCTCAAGAGATACACCGCGCTCGTCAAGATCATGCACAATTGCTTCAATCGGCATGCCTTTGTACTCGTCCACAACGTTGCGGGTGTCTTCCATGCCTCTAGTATGACTGATGAGGCCGTATTTCGACAACAAAAAAACACCCTGATGGGTGCGGAGTTGAGTGTGCCCAGAGGGAGTGACCAGTTGAAGCGACGAATCGCTGCAAGCTGGAAACTCCCTCCGGGTTGTTCACACTACTACTTGTATCTCGAGACGGATGCCAGGAGAGGGGGATGGATGGTGATCAGGAGGCGTTGGCCGGGGCCTTCTTGGCCTTGTTCTCCTCGTCGATCGCCTTGAACGCGTAGTCGACGGCCTTGTGGGCAGCCTTGTCCGCGTTGTAGAGCACGCCCTTGATGGCCGTGACCTTGTTGCCCGCCTTGAGGAACGCTTCCTCTTCCGAGGCGCCGGCAGCCAGGGCGGCAGCCTTCGTCTTCTCGAACAGGGCGTTGACGAGCGTGGCCTTGGCGTTGGCGAACCTGGTGGCCGTCTCCGTCTTCACGGCGACAGACCAGTTGTTCACCAGCTCGATGGCCAGCTCGCGGGCGTACCCATCGACGCCACCGTCCTTGCGGTCAGTGTTCAGCACCGGGGCGCCGAGCGCGAGCTCGAGCTGACGGGTGTTGAACGCCTGCGCGCTGGCGGCCTTCTTGTCGTCGACGATCAGGTGTGCCTTGGCGAGCTGCGCACGGTTGTCCTTGGACAGCAAGTCGAGGATGCTGCTCGTCGAAGTGGTGGGGCGGGCGTTCTGCGAAGTCATGGTGACTCCAATCCCTCAAGCGGTTTCTAGTCGCTCAAGTAGTAGGTGTGAAAGGTTGTCTGGCCCGCGATCTCCTTCATCAGGAGACTTTGGATCATGAAAATCATTATAGCACGAACGTTATCAATTGTCAATACTCTTGTGACATAATCTTATGTAATGCGCAAGCATTATAGTGGTCACCTCTTGCAAATACCTCTTACTATCAACTAAAATAACTCCACTATTACCAGGAGGTACCACGATGAATCGTTTCGAGCATGTATGTGATGGCTGTCCCCTTCGGACAAAGGTTGATGTGGCGAGGGCGTCTGAGTCAATGACTGTGGGTAGTGGCGGCGTACGGGCCACCCTATCTGACGGAACCCGTCGTTATGAAGTAGTTATCGTCGACGGCGAAGTCAATGATAGCGACACCGCGCGTCATTACATACAGCACCAGCAAGCGATGATTGATACCTGTGAAGGGCCGATCGTCGGTAATCTCCGTAGTCGATGTGAAGTTGGCCTCGCGAAGGCATGGCGCTGGGCTGAGGCTGTCGGTACACTCCAGCCAAATATCTCGAGTGCTCCTGAGCTGCTCCCTCTCATTACCTCTGCCTCGTGGCAGGATGCCATGCCTCACTTCGACGAGCCCACCTGGCTTGTCGGCGACCCTAGGGAGTTTACGGAGATTGATTGTGGATCTCACTCTGGATT